>JABAOH010007416.1_pt1 | contig 143091 bp, 124 predicted proteins | sample 7062181 | NCBI WGS metagenome assembly JABAOH01 (sample SAMN14538630, study PRJNA623070) | marine sediment metagenome | biome: marine biome [ENVO:00000428]; feature: marine pelagic biome [ENVO:01000023]; material: deep marine sediment [ENVO:00002113]; isolation source: pool of 5 deep marine...
GTCCGTGGTTTGTGTCCATTGAGAACGACGATATCACAGAATTCGCAATTAAAAGGACATCCCCTGGAATACTGAATGCACATTGAAGCATATTTTTTCATGTTAATGAGTTCCCACTGTGGAAGAGGAGTCTTGCTTATATCAGGCCACTCTTTAGAGAAATAAATGTGATGTGTGCATCCCTTTTTTAAATCATCCAGAAAAGAGGGAAGAGTACTCTCAGCTTCATTAAGAATAAGGTGGTCTATTTCCTCAAATTCTTCATATTCTGTGGTAAAAAGAGGGCCGCCTGCAACCATTTTAATTCTCAATTTCTTACATCTTCTTATGACTTCCATTGCTGATTTTTTCTGAACGATCATAGCACTAATAAATACATAGTCAGCCCACATAAGGTCATCCTCTGTTAAGACAGAAACATTCATATCAATAAGCTTTTTCTCCCATTCTTCGGGAACCATTGAAGCCACAGTCAATAAACCAAGAGGCGGGAAAGATGCTTTTTTTGAGATGAATTTCAGAGCATGTTTAAAACTCCAAAATGTGTCTGGATATTTCGGGTAAACCAAGAGTATTTTCATGTCTAAACTCCTAAGTCACTCTTACTTGGAGTTGTTGCGCAAGAATCTCCTATTGTGACTTTGGTTTTAAGTTGGATTGTCATTGTTATTGGGAAACCAGGCTAATTAGAATACATGATTTTTCCATAAATACCAAATATTTGTTCAATCATCGCTACAAGAGTCCTCAAATTTTCACAAATTCGGTGAATTAATCTGTTAAAAAATGGCAAATTGCTTTTTTAATAGATTGATCTAATTGCACTTCTGACATATTGCGCAATTTTTCGGTACACAAATCGCCGGCTGCTGTCAGCAAAAGGGGGGTTTTGGTAGGAACCAAAAAGATAGGAACTCCCTCCAGCCGGCCAAAGAGAGTCATCTTTATTATACCAGAAATCTTCTTGACTTTCTTTATTTAGCCTACTATAGTTAACTCATCTCACACAGCAAGTAACAAGGGTTGGGTAGGAACAATTGTCAGTAGTACAAAAGGCAAAGCCTTTCTCTTCAATTATTGCAATAGCAATTTATATAGATGAGGCATATTTATGTCTTAAAAAAAGACAAAAAGGAGGACAGAAATGAGGAAAAAGGAAAAAACCCAAAGCAGAATGTTTAAAAGCATTCTTGGAGTGGGTGTGATTATGGTCCTGCTGACGGGGGCGGGGACTAGTCTCGCCCTAGCGAACAACGTCGAACGATACCAGATTTTCGGGAATCTCTATCACTACATCTGGTACGAGCAAGTCGGTCCAGGAACCTACGACGTCATCCGCGTACATAGAATTGTTAAGGAAACCGCGCCGTGGCAGCCAAAAGTGACCAGAGACGCCTTGTTCCTGGTCCACGGTGCCAATGTCACGTTTGAAACGTGTTTCTTACCGAGCCTGCTGACGCCCAGCACCCCGGACGCGCAGTCGTTCGCCGTCTATCTGGCGCTACGCAACGTAGACGTCTGGGGCATCGACCATTCGTCGATCCTGGTTCCCCCTGAAACCGTAGATTTCTCGTTTATGGAAGACTGGGATCTACAGAGGCAGATCGATGAAATCGCAGTGGGACTCGACAAAGCACAATCAGTCAGAGAAGCGACTGGCAGCGGACCCGGCAAGCTTCACTACCTGGGTTTTAGCCAAGGTGGTATCGAGGGTTATGCTTACCTGAACATGGAGTCGCAGGAGCCGTGCGCACAGCGCCGGGTCCGAGGCTTCATCCCTGTGGATATCTGGTTCAAGACCGATTACGAGGCCTCGCGCCTTGAGTGTTGTTTCGAAGCCGATGCGGCCCGCGACCAGATCGCGAACGGTATCTTTCAGGATGAGCAGGGCAACTTGATTTGGCTCCTGGGTTTCCTGGCGGAAACCGATCCAGACGGCCCGTCGCCTATCATCCCAGTTTTCACAAACCTGCAGGCTGGGCTGTTCATTTCGATGATACCGATGGACGCGATTGCCTGGCACTTTTGGGCGGGTACATTCGACGAGTCCGGATTACCTGACGGGCTAAATTATACGTCTATCCCGCTCTGGCTCGCCTTCCTTCAAAGCGTTGGGCGATACGAGCCAGTGGCTGCGGCTGCTGATCAATTTGACATACTCTGCAATGAGATTGAGGTGCCCTTCGACGACTTCCTTTGGGCTATCGACGTTCCTGTACTTTATGTTGGTGCCGCTGGTGGCTTCGGCGAGTTCGGGGTTTACAGTACCACGCTTCTTGGGAGTACGGATGTGACCACTCACATCGTCCAGCTCCGTCCGGATGAAGAGAGGAACCTCGACTTCGGCCACGCAGACCTATTCACGGCGAAGTTTGCAAAGCAACAGGTCTGGAAGACGATCCTTAAGTGGATTCAAAGCCACCGCTCGGATCCTTGTGAGTAGGCGTCACACGCCAAATCTTTATGCTTAACAATTCCGGGTGTTCGAAACTTTCAACATGATACCTCGGGAGTCTCGATGTCAGCCGAGCCTCCTAATTACGATATGTTGCCATGAAAATAGAAAACCTGATGGGCCTCGAAAGAGACAAAGGGCCCTGATCATACTAGGTTCCCCACACTCCAAAATGAAGCTCTGCCTGTGAGTGTACTCTGATCTTGTTTCATGTGTACATTGTCAAATAATTCGACGCACGCCTTAATTTCTTAAGTGATGATTCACAAACTTATCGACTTCTGGAAAGACGCAGATTCTGGTATTCCTGAGGATGGGGATGCAAAGAAGAGGTGGCGAGAATAAAGAGAAAGGGAATGGATATAAAACTAATTGGAGTGGGAGGTTTGCGTTTAGGGAAAGTTAAAGTATGGAAAAAAATTAGTAAAAGGAGCGTTGATGGGTCTATTTAAACGTATATTTGCTCGCAAAAGTGCTATGTGTATATGTGAAGAACGATCGGCAATGAAAACATTAACTCTTCCAAATGGTAGGAAAGTTAATGTTTGTTCAGAATGTGAAAAAGAAAAACAAGAATTCATGGCAAGACCTATAAATAGCACCCAGTTTGAGGCAATTCTAAAAGGAATTCATGTCAACAAAACTGGTATTTGGAATATCCCATGGGGCACAACTCCTGAAGAGATGATTAACAATTCTAATCCAGAAATTGCTGAGCAACTTAGAAGTTCCAAAAGTCCACATTTAATGAGTTACTTCGCTAAGGTTGAAGTGTGTACCGAAACGCTGACCGAGGGAGTCCACTAAGAGGTCAAGTAGATGAAATCAAAAGATTTACAGCTGAGGGTGTTAAGGAGCAAGGCTCCAGGAATCTATAGTGACTGAATCTTCAAGAGAGATTTGTTCGTGTTCAAAATCGCAGGGAACTATGTATGAATCTCCTGCGCTGACAATAATTTCCTTATCCTGGATTATGATTTTCTGTTTGCCTTTAAGGACTGTGGTCACCTGTTCATAAGAATGTTTGTGAATAGGGACTTTTGATCCTTTTTTGTATTCAAACCTGGCCATGAGGATATCTCTTCCGCAGGCTAATGTCTTCCTGACAACACCATCGAAAACTTGGACTGGGGATTGGTCTTTCTTGCTTATCTTTAACTTGAACGATTCCTCTTTTTGTTTATCCGGCATTTCTCCACTCCATCAAAATACTTCAGACAAAGCTATCCTAAAATCATGAAATTCTCCCTTATAATCCTGCCAGTCCACATCGACATTATCGACAATTGCCATGGGAGGACCTTCTTCGAGATGGCTGATAAGACTTTCTATGTTTTCTCTCTCCCCTTCGGCCATGATTTCGACATTGCCGTCATCCACATTTCTTACCCATCCAGTGACTAATAGAGATCTGGCCCACTTGTGAGTATGATCACGGAAAAAAACCCCATGAACTCGCCCCGAGACAAGGATATGAGCTCTTGCTTTCATTTTTACTCCGTTATCTTATCATATCACTCCAAGTTCGTAAACGAAAATTTAAGAATTCTCTCATTTCCCAGAGGCGAATATACTCCTTTCCTGTTTACCATTTTTTTCAATAAAGGTAGAATAAAATCAAAATGAAAAAAATTCTTCTCTCTGTAGCTGGGTTTGATCCCTCCTCTGGAGCTGGCGTCCTGCTGGACCTAAAAGTATTCCAGGAGTTCGGTTTCCAAGGAATGAGTATTTTAACTTCCCTTACCGCCCAGAACACCAAAGAGGTTCAAAGAATTCATGCCCTTCCCTCCCGGTTCCTCTGGGAGCAGTACAAAACTCTAGAAGCCGATGTTTCTTTTTCTGGAATTAAAGTCGGAATGATAGGGTCCAAGGACAATATCCGGGTTGTCAGCCAAATTCTCTCCAGGAATAAAAACATGCCAAGAGTCGTAGATCCTGTTTTCAAGTCCAGCGAAGGGGCTTGGCTTCTAAAAAGGGAATTCATTCCTGGCTATATCTCAGCCATAGGCGGAAAAGCATCCCTGCTGACTCCCAATCTAGAAGAAGCTCAGCTCATATCAGGAAATCAGATAAAGAACCCAGAAGATTTGAAGGCGGCTGCTGAAAAAATCTACTTCCAGACCAAGATTCCCTGCTTGATTAAAGGCCTGGGAATCAGATCAACAATCATGGATCTTTTATATGATGGGACCAAATTTTATTCTTTTGAAAATGAAAAGATTAAAAAGAGGGTACATGGAACAGGATGTTTCCTCTCTTCGAGTATCTTAGGTTTTTTAGCTGAGGGTCATTCTTTAGGAAAAGCCTGCCTTCTGGCCTCTCGGTTCACTCATCGGGCCAGGCAGGAAGCTATTAAGCCTGGAATGGGCCGATATATTATCCCCTTTCCCCGAGAAAGAAAGTCAAAATAAAACTCTCCGAAAGAGGAAAAAACGCTAAGCGACAAACCGTTCTACTCTAAAGGTCTTAGCTTCAAAGTCTTGGAAGCATTAGCTTTAATGTCATCTGGATAGAAGAGCATAGGGTGATATTGGCTATCCAGCCAGAGTGGAATCTGGTCATCATAGTATTTGCTGAGGAAATGCCCGCTCTCACCAGAGGTGAAAACACAAACAGAATTCCTGAAGTCGGATAGATCAATCACTTGGCGGTAAGAAGCTCCCCAATATTGTTTGTCCTCTGTTAAAAAGAATGCTCTTACTGTGTTCTCATCACCCTGCATGAAATAAGGGCCCCGATTTAAAAACTTCAAAACAGGGACTTCACCTAAGGAATGCTGGAAGCGGATCGGGTTTATCCTCCTCCAATCCCATTTATCAGGGAACCCGTATCGTTTCTGTAACCAATCATAAGCTTTCTCCAAGCTCATTTTCACGATGTCTTCTCTAGTTTCTACGCGTTGGGTCTCCTTCTTATCGAACCATGGGGACAAGGGCTCAGCAATGATTCTCAAAAGTCCAGCTTGCCTGTCTTTAAAAAGAGCGTTATAGCTCTTGAAATCTTCGCCGAGTTCATCACGAAAAACTTCCTCCTGAAAAATATCCATGAAAATTTTATAAAGAGCTGCTCCTGCTCCTGAAAATAGGCGTGAGTCCCAATTGTGCAATATTTCCTGAGCCTTGGTCACATTTTGTTCTGACGCCTTCACTTTCAAAATATAAGGAAGGAAAAGTTCGCCCTCTTTGGTGAACACATCATTCTGGATTTCCTTCAGAGACTCAACACTGTGCTTGTCTCTCTGAAGAAGCAATTCCTTGATTCTTTCTGCTCTGAAAGAAACCAACCAGTTTGAGCTCACATAGTAGGGATATCCATCAGGGACGATTTTATGATTAGCGCTAACGATAAATCCCTCGGGAGGATTATACAAATTCGGCTTTTCACCTTCCTCCAGAAAGCCCTGCCAGTCTCCTTCCTCCAGCCAGCCAGGATAAGGAAAAAGAGCAGCTTCTTTTGATCTTCGAGGAATTTTCCCGTTCAAATAAAATCCAATATTTCCTTCCTTATCAGCATAAACAAAACATTGCGAGGGTGAATCAAACAAGGCCATAGCCTCCATGAATTCATCCCAGGTTTGGGCTTTATTCAGAAGGTAAAAGGACTCGGCAGCTCTTCCTCCCGCATAATTTGTCCATCGTAAGGAAAAAAATGTTTCAGAGGAAACAATATGAGGCGAGATAATGGGACCATGTTCAGTCCAAAGCACTTCCAGTATTTCAGCTTCTTTCCTTCCCTTCACTCGAATTTTCTCTTCTTTCCTCAGGACTGGCCTCCACCCCTCGCTATCTAAATACATGTCTTTAGAGTCATTCAATTTTTCAATGCATAGATCCTGGACATCAGCAAATGAGTTGGTAGCACCCCAAGCAATAGAATCATTATGACCGATAGCTATTATCGGAATTCCGGGAAAAGAAACACCGATAACATTCAAGGAAGGACAGTGCAGATGGATCTCATACCATACCGAAGGTAGGTTTATCTCGAGGTGAGGGTCATTGGCTAAGAGAGGTTTCCCGGATTCGGTTCGCTGTCCTGACAAAACCCAACTATTGCTTCCTCGATAATTCTGGGATTCGAGCCATTCAGGCAAAGTTCCTTCCTTCATATCATAGGAGGGAAGCTCCACTCCCTCTTCCAGTATTTGAAGAGCCTTCTCAGGGCCGAATCTTTTTATTAGCTTCGCTCTGCCAAGCTCGCTCTTGTAATCCACACTCAGAAGCAAGGCCATTATCTCTTTGATGACTAGGCTATCTGTCGCGTCCCAGGGATGAGGACGATATCCTAAAATCAAGAATTCTGGCGGCCAATCGAATTTTCGGGAATCCATCCAGGAATTGATCCCCCGGCTGTAGGCCAGAAGAAGATCCTTCACCTCTGGAGTGAGGTTGGCCAAATCCTTCTGGACAGCTTCCTTCAGGCCTAAGGCTCTTAAATATTTATCTCTCTCCAGAGTTCTTTCTCCGAAGACTTCAGACAGCCTTCCAAAGCCTGCTCTCCTCGATAATTCCATCTGCCACATTCGATCCTGAGCATGAACATAGCCACAGGCAAAAAAGAGATCCTCTTCATTCTGGGCAAAAACATGGGGCACTCCCCAACTGTCCCTGATTATCTCCACCTCAGCTTTCAATCCCTTCAGAGAGATATTTCCTCTAGTCTTAGGTAGTGAATTATAGAGAAGGAAAAAAATGAAAAGAAAAAAACCTAAAACAAGGAAAAGTAATGAAAAGGCAGATATTTTTAAGAGCTTCTTCATTAAAAGACAAAACTGTTCAGGGATTCTTCCTCCCTGCCTAAAATCTCATCAGCTCTTTCTAAGATTTCTGAGGAAAAATTGACTCCCTGCTTTTCTGCAGCCTGCAAGTTGAGGTGCAATTTTATTTTTTCCATAACCTGAATGGAAATTTCAGAAGGGTTTTCTCCATTTTTAACTCTGAGAGCAATTTTTCCGGTCTTATATCCCATATCAAAAAAATCCCACCCCATGGCTGCACAGGCTCCCAAATGAGTCGAAAGAAGAAAACCGCCAAACAGAGGAACGCTGTTTTCTTCCGCCACTTTGCCCACGGCTTCGAAAGACTCATTGATGGTGTTATCTGAAATCTGATAGATAGCGTCAATTTTCTTGTTGATCAATATTTGAGCCGAAAGGAAGACTTCGCTTTTGTTCGCCACTGGAACAGCCACAATATCCAATCCTAATTCTCGAGCTCCTGCTCGGCATAATTCCAAATAATATTCTGAATTGAGCTCAGACGGAGTCCACAGAGTCCCGACTCTTTTAACCTCTGGAAGGACTTCTTTTATGAAAGCCAAGGATTGTTTGATCGGTCCAGTTGAGGCTACACCCGTGACATTAGGCAAATGATTTTCAGCCGACCTCCCAGCTCCGGCCCGGTAAGGATTAGCTACCGAAGTGAAAATAATCTGAATCCTATTGGAAGCATTCAAAGCAGCTTGTAGACAAGGAGTAGAAAGAGCACAAATCATGTCGACTTTTTCTTTGACAAAGGATTGGGCAATCTTCTGGACTTCAGCGATATCGTTCTGGCCATTCCTGATCAGCAGTTGAATATTAACCCCGTCAACGAGACCATTATCCTCCAAAGCCTGAATGAATCCCTTCCGGGCTTCATTCAAATGAGGGGCCTCATTGACTTGAAAGATTCCGACTGTAAAAAGATGCTCCTGATTCTTTTGACAAAAAAGACAAAATAAAGAGATTAGAAAAAGAATGAAGACTTTACGCGCCATTATTCGTGCACCAAGGCTTAAACATAATAATCAAAAATTCCCTTTTGGGCAATCTTTTTTTCCTTCCTTTTTTCCTGTATAAGGAAAAGGAGGCGTCCTTTTTACTGTAACATCCTAAAAAATTTCAACCAAGGGATGGTTCTCTATTTTCGTTCTCAACTATGGTCTCAACCTGCCTTGTATTCCATTTAAGAAAAAATCTTCTGTTCTTGGAAAAAAAGGTTCTCCCTTTAGAAAATATTGGATATTTTAGCTGATTTATTTAAAATAGGTTCTCCATGACTCGCTATTTCGTTGGTACCGCCGGCTGGTCCTATGCAGATTGGGAGGGTATTGTCTATCCTGAAAAAAAAAGCCAGGGCTTTCATCCTCTTTTTTTCCTGGCCCGGTATATCAACATCATCGAGATAAACAGCACCTTTTACCGGCCTCCAGTTGTTCGTATTGCTCTTTCCTGGGTAAAAAGAGTCGAAAACTTCCCTGAATTTCTTTTTTCCATAAAACTCCATCAGGTTTTTACTCACCAGAGAAAAGATTTCACTCAAAAAGACGTTGACGATTTCAAACTCGGTATCGAGCCTCTTCGAGCCAATGAAAGGTTGGCTGCTATCCTCCTCCAGTTTCCTTGGTCCTTCGTGAATACTGCTACCCACAGAGATTATTTAGTGAGTTTATTCAAGCTCTTTTCGGACTATCCTTTAGCCTTGGAAATCAGGCATTCTTCTTGGGACCATCCTCAATTTTACCAACTCCTCTCAGAATACAAGGTCTGCTTTTGCAATATAGACCAGCCCATATTCCGGAATTCCATCAAGCCAAGCTCCATAGCAACTCGTCCTGACTTCTCTTATGTCAGGCTTCACGGCCGCAATTATGAAAATTGGTTCAAGGAAGGGGCTGGACGTGATGAGCGCTACAACTACCTTTACAGCCAAGAAGAATTAGAAGAGTGGGTAAAGAGAATAAAAGACCTGGCGAAAAAAGGTGAAAAAGTCTTTGTTATCAGTAACAACCATTATCAGGGCCAGGCCCTGGCCAACGCTCTCCAGATCAAAAACTTGATCACTGGTGAAAAACTCGAGGTGCCTCACCTACTCGTCAACCGGTATCCTGCCCTAAAAGAGATCATAAAAAAACTGAAGGACGGACAACTCGGTCTTTTTGAGGAAGATAATAATCAATAAGAGACACTGAAAAGCACTATCTATTTGGAAGAGCTTGTCTTTTGTTCAGTTTTTCCTTTATCAGGTTTCACGGCCTGAACTGATACACTCGCCAATAATGTCTCAACCTTTTTGATTTTCTCAGGTGGCGTTTCCAGACTCTCATAGATCTCTTTTACAGCGGAATCACTCGTTATACAGTCAAGCGAAAAAAATCTCTCCTCTATAACCTTTATCTCAGAGAAACCCGCCTTCTCGATCAGTTTCAAATAGTCTTCCTTTTTTATCGCACCTGAAAGGCAGCCCACATAAGCTTCAACATTGTTTTTTATAAAATCTGGAAGTTCTTTTAACAAAACAATGTCTGAAATCATCATCCTTCCACCAGGTTGAAGCACTCGGAATGACTCTTGGAATACTGTCTCCTTATCCGGAGAAAGATTGATCACACAGTTAGAAATAATGACATCAACTGAATCGTCTTCGATCGGTAAATCCTCTATATCTCCAAGTTTAAATTCAACGTTTTTATAGTTTCCTCGACTGGCGTTTTTCCTTGCCTTCTCGATCATTTCAGGCGTCATATCCACTCCTATGACTTTCCCTCTCTCTCCAACCCTCGCTGAAGCTAAGAAACAATCAAAACCTGCTCCTGCTCCCAAATCGAGGACAACCTCTCCTTCCCTCAGAGAACTCAAGGCCACTGGATTCCCGCAGCCAAGACCAAGGTTTGAATCTTTCGGAACTTGGCCGAGCTCTTCGCTCGTGTACCCGATTTTTTTGCTTATGTTCTCACTTGTATCAGTTTCACAACAAGGCTCCAAAGGTTCACAACAAGAGCTTCCTTGCGTGGCTATCCTAGAATAGCCCTCTCTTACAATTTTCTTGATTTCTTTTTTCTTCATCTCTAGGATCTCCTTCGTGTATTCAAAGCATCTCTTTCATGACTGGACCGAGCATATCCCTCACCATTCCCGTCAGTTCATCAGCTTTTATCAAAGAAATACAGCACAATTTCCCTTCTTTTTCCCAACTAACGACAGCCAGCTTGCCTCCTGGTCTAATCTTTAGCTTGTCTCTCAGTTCCTTGGGCAAGACCATCTGTCCTCTTTCGTCTACACTGACTATAGTCTCAACCTTACAGCACCCCTTTTCTGTTCTTTCGGGCTGCCCGTTTGATTCTTTAATTTTTGTTTTCTCCATGGATTTTGCCTCCTCAATCATACGATAAATCAAATTAATCTAATTATTCTGATATATCAATATAATCAGAATTATCTGAATTGTCAAGTATAAAATTAAATTTTCTATTTTTTAACCTTGAGATTCCGCGCCTTCAGCGGGAAAATGACAAGCTTAAATCATTCCCTTGAATTCTTTTTTATGTTACAGGAATGATCTTAAACTCATTTTAAAGAAACGGGATAAACTTGCTCGTTCTTTTCTTCTAGCCTAAAATCTCTTTAATGGCTTCCCCAGCCTGGGGATAAATGAATTTATACCCGGCCTCCAGCAGTCGCTTCGGAACCACTCTTTGCCCGGACAGAATTGTCTCTTGAGCCATCTCCCCATAAAGTAGACGGAGCACAAAGCCAGGGATAGGAAGCCAGGAAGGACGCCTCATGGCTTTCCCCAATATATGATAAAAATCTTTTATCATGAGCTGCTCTGGAGCTGTGAGGTTAAAAGCACCCTGCAAATCTTCTCTCTCCATTAAAAACCGGATCGCACTCACCTCATCATCAAGATGGATCCAGGAAAACCATTGTTTTCCACTCCCGGGCGGACCTCCCAGGAAAAAGCGAAAAGGCCGTACGAGCCGGCTGAGAATACCTCCACCGCGGCCAAGGACAAGGCCAGTGCGGATAATAACCCGCCTAACTTGAGACTCGACTTCTTTCGTCGAGTCTTCCCATTTCACCGTCACTTCAGACAGAAATCCTTCTCCTGGAGGCGATGACTCGTCAAGAATCTCATCTGAACGAGAACCATAGTAGCCGATGGCTGAGGCTTGAATAACAACCTTTGGCTTACTCTGCGCCAATTGGATAGCCATATTGACAGCTTTCCCAGCCTTCAGTCTGCTTTCCAGGATAGATTTTTTCCTCTCTTGAGTCCACCTTCCTGAACTAAGGTTCTCTCCTACTAGGTTGACAATGGCATAAGCCCCGTTCACATGGCTTGCCCATCCTTCAGCACTTTTACTGTCCCATTCAACAATCTTGACTTGATCTCCGAGGATCTCTCTTCCCCTAATCTGGTTTCGAGAAAGAGCCACAACTTCATAGCCCTCTTCAACCAAAGATTGGCTCAGCGCTCTTCCGATAAAACCTGTGGCACCTAGAATAATGACATGCATCTTCTTTTCCTTTTTATACTAAAGAATCAAAATCTTCCATTCCTGATTTATCTGTAATTCTAGGGGAATATTCTTTCCTTGACTTTAAGATTTTCTTCTTTCTTTATTTCTTTGAATGAATTAAGGCTTTCAGCTTTTCTTTTCTTTCTGTTTTTCTCCTGGAAAGCGGGATTTTATTCTCCTGATACACACCTGAGTTTTCTTCGAAGGTCTTTTTAGAAGGATTTAGGTAAAAAACACCAAGAGGAAATTTCTCCATTTCCAGAGCTTTCTCGAAGGCTTTCAATCTATCCAGGGGATCGTGAGAATCTTCAAGGTAATAAGTATGCTCTTTAAACCACTGATAGGTGTTCACTTTGTTGTAGGAAACGCAAGGTTGTAGGACATCCACCAGGGCATACCCTTTATGGCTTATCGCTTTTTTAAACATTTCAACTGTCTGCGCAATATCTCCCGCGAAAACTCTGGCGACGAAAGAAGCATCCATTGAAATAGCCATGGCCAGGGGATTAAAAGGATTTTCAAAGACTCCTTTGACTTGAACGGGGGTTCTGAACCCGATTTGGCTCGTGGGCGAGGCCTGTCCCTTGGTTAAACCATAAACCATATTGTTATGGACGATAGTCGTGATATCAGGATTTCTTCGAATAGCATGCAGGAGATGATTCCCTCCCTCTCCATACATATCCCCATCGCCGCTCTCTGCTATCACCGTCAGATCAGGGTTTACAGCCTTTATAGCTGTTGCTGGCGGCAGCGCCCGCCCGTGAAGGCCATTGAATACATGTGTTTTGAAATAATGGGGAATTTTGGCTGCCTGCCCTATTCCAGAAACCAGAACCAGCTCTTCCGGTTTTATTCCCAGCTCGGCTAGTGCCTGCTTCAATGCGTTGAGAATACTGAAATTTCCACACCCAGGACACCAGGCTATATCAATATTATCTGTATCAAAAAGCTGTGAGTTCATGCTCCTTACTCCTTATAAATATTTTTCTAGGTTGCTTCTCACTTCCTCAACTGTGAAAGCCAGTCCGTTGTATTTAAGAATCTTATTCTCTATTTCCAAACCTGTATTGAGTTTGATCAATTTTCCCAGTTGAGCCGTAGCGTTGTTTTCTACAAGGATTGCTTTCTCGGTCTTCTGGAGAAATCTCTCTGTTTCTGGATGCAATGGATAAACCTGTTTGAAGTGCAGAAAAGAGGTGTCTTCTCGCTTTAATCCTTCTAGGGACTCTTTGACAACATGATAAGTGCTGCCCCAGCCGATGACTAGATTCTTATAATTCTTGTTTCCTATTAATTCGGGAGCAAGGACTTCTTTTTTTATTGATTCCAGCTTCTTCAACCTCTTGTTGACCATCTGGGTTCTTAGCTCCAGATCCTCAGTGATATGTCCCTCTTCATCGTGTTCATCACTGTCTACTACTACCAGCCCTTCCCCATGCCCAGGAATACCGCGGGGAGATATCCCATTCTCGGTGAGCCTGTACCTTTGGTAATTCTTATCAGTTTTTATGATATGCGAATCGATCGTAGTTTTATCCACCTCAAGGGCAGGAATATTATAGTAAGAATCTATGAAGTACTGGTCAGTGAGAACAAAAACAGGAACCTGGTACTTGTCGGCCAGGTTGAAGGCTCTCTGAGTAAGATAAAAACCGTCCTCTAGCTTGCCCGGAGCAAGTATGATTCGGGGAAATTCCCCGTGACCTGCATACAGGGCAAGGTCTAGATCTGCTTGTTCTGTTCGGGTAGGCAGTCCCGTTGCCGGTCCAGGTCTCTGCGCAAGATGAATCACCACAGGTGTTTCCAACATCCCGGCCAGGCTTAGGCCTTCTATCATGAGAGAAAAGCCTCCTCCAGAAGTGGTCACCATGGCTCTTCCCCCCGCATACCAGGCGCCGATAGCCATGTTTATAGCACTTATTTCATCCTCAGCCTGTTCGGCAAGGACTTCGAAATCATTCATCTGTTGAGAGAGAAACACCAATACTCCTGTCGATGGTGACATAGGATAAGAAGAGATGAAATTGCAGCCTCCAGCTAAGGCTCCCAGCCCCACAGCTTCAGCGCCGTTTATGAGTATTTCATCCCTTATTCGGGGATCCCTCTGAAGATCGAACTCAATTCTTTCTGTATTTAATAAATCTTCGGCAATTTCATACCCCTTTTTCACGGCCTCGATGTTTCGCTGGATAATATCTTCAGATTTTTTGGAAAAGTGCTGTTTTAAGTAGTCACGAAGAATTTCCTCTTTCACTTTAAATAATCCTGAAATGACTCCTGCGCCTATGATGTTAGAATAGACTCTTCCTCCGATATCAGAAGCCATTTTGGAGAAAGCGACATCTATCACGCGATATTTCTCAACCGGAAAACCCTCCGGAATATTTTCCTTTTCTCCGATGATAATCGTGTAGGGAGAAATTCTTCTTTTCACATGCTCGATAGCACTTTTGCTGAGAGGGATGAGGATGTCTATTCTTTGGGCAAGCGAAGAGACTTTTTTGGAAGAAACTCGAATCTCAGTCGAATTGCTTCCTCCTCGGATCCTGGACATGTATTCTTTGGTAGCAAACACGTTGAATCCAGAAAGCTTTAAAACATGGGTTAAAATCCGTTCCACTGTTTGAATTCCTTGTCCGGCTTCACCGCAAAGCACAATCGAAATATCGTCTTTGAACTTATTCATGACCTTCCTCCCTTTTCCGCAAGCTAAAGAATAATAGACCAAGATTATACTAGTATTTTCTAACATAATAAATCTATTTAAAAAAGACAATACCTATCGGAATTATGAAATTGAATCAGACCATAATTTTTTTCTGTTCTTGACTTGGTCGTTGGATTTAAATTTAAATATTCAGGAGGAGGTTTCCTATGAAAAAGGTTCTCTTGTTCATTATTTTGATACTTTTGGTTGCAACTATTAGCCCAGACATCAGGGCAAAAAATTCCTACCGACCAGTTCATACTTACTCCATCGTAGCTCGAGACCCTAATACCGGACAGCTGGGAGTGGCCGTGCAGACGCACTGGTTTTCCGTTGGAACGCTTGTCCCCTGGATTGAGGCTGGAGTCGGAGCCATAGCCACTCAGTCCTTCGTGGAAGTCTCCTATGGTCCGCTTGGATTATCCTTGATGAAAGCTGGCAATAGCGCTCCCCAAGCTCTAAAAGCCCTGCTTGAAATTGACCAGAACAGAGAGGTGAGGCAAGTCGCCATGATAGATAATCAAGGTCGAGTTGCCGCCTTCACGGGAAAATCGTGCATCAGCGAAGCCGGCCATTTCATCGGCAATCAATTTTCTGTTCAGGCGAATCTCATGCTCAAGAATACAGTCTGGAAGGCCATGGCCGATGCTTACCAATCGGCAAAAGGCGATCTCATTGACCGCCTGATGGCTTCTTTAGAAGCCGCTCAACAGGAGGGAGGCGACATCCGAGGCCGCCAGTCGGCAGCCATCATAGTGGTCTGTGGCCAGCCAACTGGACGATCCTGGCTCGACCGGATCATTGATTTGCGCATCGAAGATCATCCAGATCCAGTGACCGAGCTAAAGCGTCTGGTCAAAGTACATCGGGCTTACGAGCATATGAACAGAGGCGATGAATACTTGGCTCAGGACGATGTTGGATCAGCTTTAAAAGAGTACAGCTCAGCCGAACAATTGGCTCCCAACAACATGGAAATGGTTTTCTGGCATGCAGTCACCTTAGCCAGCTCAGAGAGATTAGAAGAATCTCTTCCCTTATTTAAAAAAGTGTTTGCTGCTGATTATAACTGGACTGTTCTGGTTACTCGCCTGCCCAAGTCTGGCTTATTGCCTGATAGACCCGAGCTCATCGATAAGATCTTAGCGGTTGCTCCTAGGAGAAAGAAATAGTCCAGACTTTTCTTGGAATTGGCTATCACTGCTTTTCTGTTTTCAATTCGATCAGGTCTTTCATCTTCTGCAAGTTCTCGGTTAAATTCCACCACCCATTCTTGAAGGCTGCATAATCCGGTCCTACCATGGCCGAACCATAACGAACAGAATTGGCGTAAATAAGCCACTGCCTTATCCACATCTGTTCGATGGCTTCATCAAAGGGGTTCGTGTTATCAGCCAGCCCCTTTTCCCAAGCCTTGAGCAGGAGTTTAGTGGCTGCCAGGACCATCCTGTCAGTTTCGGCTAGAGTCGATTCAAATTTGGCGAAGTGACCGGCAACCCAGGAGGAGCTGTGACAGGATTGACACACTTTCATCATTTTGCTTTGACGACTTTTCTGCTCTTGGTCATCGATAAGAAATTCTGAGGCCAGCTCCCCAGTAAAAGTTGTGGGAAGGGGTAATCCGTCTTTGTTCTTGACGAGAGACGTGTCTCCCTTTTTAGGCTGGGGATGGGAATAGATCAATCCAAATATTCTGACCCAGAGCCTGGCCCCAAAATCATGCGACCTAGAGACAATCAGTTCTCCCTCAGAGTTAGCCAGGAGGCTATTATGACAGGTGGCACAGGTTGGAGTTTTGAAATCCTTGCCAACTTTCCAAGGAATGCTTTCCCAATTCACATCATTCGGCTTTGATTGCATAATGTTCCCGTGCTTGCTCTCTCGATAAACATTCCAGGCTGGCAAATCAGGTTCAAGATGACACTGGGAACATGTATAGGGCTTACGAGCAATCTCGATGGAAAAACTGTGCCTCGGATGACAGGCAGTACATGCCCCCTTACTCCCATCCGGGTTCACTCTTCCCACGCCCTGATTGGGCCAACCAGAGAGAATCGGGACCTCAATTTCCCCAAGGTCAGTCGAGAGCGTCTTTTGCCCTTTGACTTCGACTCGAGTCCCATGGCAGGCATAGCAAGTCTCGGCTTTCGTAAAATGAGAGGATTCTAAGGGAATGATCTTGGCGTCCTCGACCTTTTTTACCTTGGTTATGGTCTCAACCAGAGTGTGATACACGGGATTCTTCTGAAGATTTCCCAGGGCCTGAGCCTTCTTGCTTCTTGCATACTCATCGGCTTCAAGGGCATGACAGGTGCTGCAATCATTAGGTGAAACCACCACATTGATCTTATAATCAAAATGCTCGAAGTTATCTTTATGAAGCGTCGGGTTCAGGCTATGACATTCATAACAACCAACAGCGACTTTCAACAGGTTTTCAGGAACAGAATCGCTGGAAACCTCCCTCTCCAAGCCAGTCTTCTGGAGAGCTAGCTCTGGAGTTTCTGCAGCATGCTCGCTATCAAGCCAATCCTCGACAATTCCTGGAGTATACTGCTGATGACAATCTACACATTCTTGAGTCTGTTCACTGATAGGCACTTCAGCCTTTTCGGATTTTTCTTGGCGGATAGCTCCGTAAAGAAACACCAAGAGCAAGAATAAACTCAATAAGACTAAAACGAATTTTTTCATGCTCAGTTCCTCCTCCAAAGTTTTTTCATTAAGATTTTATCTTGATTTTAAAATTTCTGTGAGTACTTTCTATTTTGGCCATGTCTTATTACTTCCACTATATCGATTATAAACCTGTATAGCCATTCATCTATTATTTCCAGTCTTCATGACACGCTTGCCCAGAAGATTCTGTTTATATTTTCTCATGGTTCCAGGAAGAATGACTTCTCCCTCGGGATTCTTAAAGTATAAGGCGTCAAAAGGACACTGGATGATGCAGGCTCCACACAGAACACATCGCTCGGCTCTAGGCAGAATTGCCTTATGCTTTTTTCTATTCACATCATAACAATTCCGGGGACAAACCGTTTCACAGAAAGCTGCGCCCCGGCATTTATCCTCATCAATCGTAACCTTCAGCTCTTCGAATCCGCCTGCTAGAAGCGGACTTCCACCTTTCAAATCGAGGGTAGTTATAAAAACAAAAACAAAGCTGATGATCCCCCAACGGATAAGAAATCTCCAAGAAATACCTGAACTCAAATGGCTGTAAAGCACAAGAGCCAACAAGATAACACCCCACACCAGAAGAGAAAAGGTTAGGCTTCCTTTTCCAGAACTCAACCAGGAGCCATAAAGAGGGTAAAAGATAAAGGTGGCGAGTGATAATCCCCAAATAAACAAAATAAGGGGAACAAAAACTCTGGGAAAAAAGATGGCGGCAATGATTCCGGCCAGCAATGAAAGCGAGAAAGCCCAGGAAATGGCCACCTCCAGCCGCTGGATAAAGGGAAACTTGACTTCTCTCTCCATCCTGCCTGCTTTCATTTTATTTTGCATGAATACCGGAATATCTTTAGCATAGACAGGTCCCCAGATAATCCTCCAGCCGGTTTTTTCCTTTATGATTTTTAGTTCAACCCCAGTGGCAGCGAGTTGAGGAAGGATGACCTGTCTATGCCCTACTAGCCCCTCAATACCGCTGGTTTTGAGAACGGAAATAACCTCATGATTGGTCAAGTGCCCTCCGGCCGCAGCACACCAGACATTGATACCTCGACTGTTGGCTATGAGAAGGTAGGCATCCATCCCCTTTAGTGCCCTTTTGACTCTCTGGACTGTCAGGTGATAGTTGCAGGTGAGAAAAACGGGCGAATCTTTCTGGGGCTTCCCTATCTTGATCAAGCCAGTCCGGCAAGGAAAAGGCAAAAGCCTCAAAAGTGTTTCGAAAACATTGGCAACTGCATAGCCTAAAAACCTCATTTTTCTCTTCCCCCTGGTTTTCTGGCTACGAGTTCGAGAAAAGTCTCGCTTCTGTTCAGCTTAGAAGACACAATATCGAACCCTGCTGTCCTGACTTGCTCTGGAAGATTCTTCAAAGCTCTTGTTGTTGTCTGAGTGAGGATAAAAACAAAGATCCGAAGAAACATCCTCAGGGGTGAGATTATTAAACTTTTGAGAATCGTTCGCGGCCGCGCTTCATCGGCAATGAGCAGAAGCCCTCCTGGCTTTAGTATCCTTCTGAGCTCTTTCAAGGTGAATCGGAGTTCATCTTCTGTCAGTTCGGAAAAACAAAGGCCGCTCATCACCACCTCAAAACTCTCTGCTTCTTCTTTATCAAGCTCGACAACTCCCATCTCTACAAATTCTATATTCTGGGCAAGGTTGGCTGCTTTCACTCGAGCCTGTGCAGTTTCCAGCATTCGGGGATTGATATCGATTCCCTTGACCTTTGCTCCTTTCTGAGCTGCTCTTAGAGCGAGCGCGCCTGTGCCCGACCCTAAATCGAGAACTCTGTCTCCCTTTTTTACAAGTGAAGTCAATCGGTCATAGGCTTTACCCAATCTTCCCAGGGTGAGAAGTCGAATCCCCAGGTCGTACCTGCTCGGGGCAGATTCAAGGATTTTCATCAGGATATAAGTGCTCATTCGAGTGCTTCTAAAAGGCTTTCCAAGGACTTATCAAAGAATTTATACCTGATGCAATATTCATGTCAACAACTTGCTACTTGGGGTCAGGTCTTGACTTTCAACATTTTTTGTTATCCCCAAGTGTAAAATGAGAAGAGATTAGGTCACGGCTTTCAATTCTTTTTAGAATAAATCTAAAATATCAAGAAAATTAGAGTCGTGTTCGACTCATTTAGTCTTTTCATTCGCTCGAAATATCCAAAATTTTGGATTTTTCTTTTATTAGAAATTGGCATATTTATTCTCTATTTTCAAGTTATCTAAAATAAGAATGTTGAAAGTCAAGACCTGACCCCTTATGAATAAGGGTTGAGGAAGAAGCAGTTGAAAACCTTTGGCCTTCCGTTGCCATCCTTCCGCACTTCTGCCCTCAAATAGCAGGCAGGTGGAGAACCAAAAGTTAAGCATTTTGTCTCTCCCACTCCTTCTAGAAGACCTGTTTCGTCCTCGAAAAGAAAGAAGTATTTCCGGCCATTCCTCACCGCCTTCTGTCGAGCATCGACAACTCTGACCACAATCTCCACCTCTCGCCCCACATAAGTCCCTAAATCTTTTATCCGGAGAGCCGGCCTTCTTCCTTCAAACAGAGAAAGGGAATCTTCTCCAGGACTGAAACCGAGCGAATCGATGAGCATTTTCTCCCTCTCCCGCGGAGCTATCTCCGAAACATCCTCGACTCCCTCCAGTCCCCTGAAATAACGGAGGATCTGCTGCGTCCTTCGGGGCTCGAGAGAGTCAAAGACCCCGGCTTTGATCAGGGAAAGGAGCTCGGTCTTGGTCAAAGAAACCCGAGAAAGAAAATCTTCTACGGAAAGATACTCCCCGTTTTTTCTCTCTTCGATGATCTTATCGGCGGTCTTTAAAGCCAATCCCTTAATGGAAGTCAAACCCACCCGGATATCCTTTCCTTCCACTTCGAACTCGTAGCTGCTCCTGTTCGCATCCGGACCTAAGATTCGGATTCCCCGTCTCTTGGCCTCCTCGATGTAGGCAGCCAGTCCGTAATAGCCGCCTCCAGCGTTGAGGACAGCCGTCAGGTAGGGAACAGTATAGTGGACCTTCAGGTACACAGCCTGGTAGGCCACGTTGGCATAGGAAGCGCTGTGAGCCTTGTTGAAAGAGTAGGAAGAAAACTCTTCCATGGTCTTCCACAGCTTCTTTATCTCTCCTGCAGTATACCCTCTCTCTTCTGCTTCCCTGAAGAGCCGGTCTTTAAGCTGCGGAGCAACCCGTCTTTTCTTCAGGGAGCGGCGGAGGAGATCTCCCTCCTCAGGAAGCATTCCTGCCACCCGCTCAGCTACCTGCATCACCTGCTCTTCATACAGGAGAAGCCCCCCTGTCTCAGGGAGAATGCGATCCAGGAAAGAATCTCTAAAGGCGGACTTTCCCTCTCGGCTGCGGAGAAGAGCTTCTTTCATGCCGCTCTCGGTGGGACCAGGCCGGATAAGAGCCAAAGCCTGCGTCAGCTCGTATATGTTCTCTGGCTTCAGGCGGCGGAGGAGGTTCATCATGGCCGGGCTTTCCACCTGAAAACAGCCAATGGTCTGGGCTTCCTTGAAGAGGTTATAGGCTTTGGCATCTTGAGGAGGAATCTCTTTTAACCTCAGCCTCTTCTTGGTTGCGGAAATGGCGGCCAGTCCTCTTACCGAAAGCAAATCGAGCTTGATGAGTTTCAGGTCCTCGACCGCATCCCGGTCGTACTGGGCCATCAGCAGCCCCTTGGCCGACTCCTCCAGGGGAAGATACCGATTCGCAGGAGCAGGAGTGAGAATCACCCCTCCCACATGGAGGGAGTTTTCGCCGTAGACCGAAGTCAGGTCAGAGGCTGCCTTCCATATCTCTAAGTAACCAGGAAGGGGTTTGTCCTTCTTGAGGAAATCAGGCTCGGCGAAAAAAGGAACTCTTTTGCTCAGAGACCTGGCTTCCTCAGGAGGGAGGCCGAAGGACCGAGCTGTTTCGTACACAGCCGAACGGGCCCGGAAATTTTTCAGGCTGCACACAAAGGCGGCACCTGTTCTGCCCTGGCCGTATTTATCTAAGACATAAGCCAGGACCTGGTCTCTTTTTCGGGAATCAAAATCCAGGTCTATATCCGGAGGATCATCCCGTCCCTTGTTCAGGAATCTCTCGAAATAGAGGTCGAACTCGATGGGACTGAGGTGAGAAATCCCCAAGAGGTAGGCCAAATAAGAGGAGGCTCCTGAGCCTTTGAGATTATGAAGAATGCCGTTCTTCCGGGCAAACTGCACCACATCATAGACGATCAGAAAATAGGGAGCAAAACCTGACTTTTCCACGATGCCGAGCTCTCCCTTCGCTCGCTGCCTCTCTTTCCAGCTCAGGTTTTTCAAGCTCTTCAGTCTCGCCATCACCACCTCCCTTAGAGTGGTGGGAAAAAGGTCTTCGGGGAGAGAGGGGACGATGTCTTCGAAGGAAAATTGACACTTGGCAGCGACTTCAAAAGTTTGCTTGAAAGCTTCCTTCACTTCAGAACCGAATCTCTTGATAGCCAGGGCTTCTTGATCTGGACCGAAGAGTTTGACTTTGTTCTTCAATTTTTCCCTTTCTGGAGGGAAAGGGATCTTTTTCTGGATGGAATGAAGGAGAATGAGTCTCTCCGGGTTTTTCACAAACTTCAAGGGATTGGCCCAGACCAGGGGCAAATCATAGCTCTGAGACCATCTCAGGGCCTTTTCGAAGTTGAAAAAATCGGCTCCCAAGTATAAATCCACCCTCTCAGGCAAGTCAAAATCCTCCAGCGGTTTTTCTTCTCTGGCCTGAGGGAAGAAGATAACCACCAGCCCTTCTGTCTCCTTTATTTTCTTTTGATTGAAGATGTCCATCAAGTTCCAGTAGCCTTCTCTGCTCTTGACAAGAAACAAGAATTGCCTTTCCTGAATCTCTATCTCACAGCCAAAAAGAGGAGCGAAGCCTCTCTCCGAAACCGCCCTCTTCCATCCGCCCCAGCCGTAGAGGTTCTCCAGGTCGGTCAGGGCTGCAGAAGGGAGTCTTCTCTGGAAAGCCCAGGAGGCTAACTCCTCTAGAGTTGCTCCTCCTTTTCCCTTGCTGTAGACAGAGTGAACTCTCAGAGGAATGAACATTTTTTATTTCGTCAAGGAGGCTGTCTTGAGGACAAAACCTCTCTTCTTCTCAAAACTGTAAAGACTTTCCAGCATTTTTTCCCGAACCGTAAGCAGGGAACCAAAGCCGTACTTCTCTCTCACCTGATCCACGGCGAGGCCCAGCCTTTCTGAGCGTTCAGAGTAGGGCTCAAAAAGAGAAAGAGGTCTGGCCCGGGCCAGGTCAGAAGCCTTCACCCCGACCAGGCGAAGGGACAACCGGGAAGAAGAGAAGAGCCCTAGGAACAGCTCCTGGGCAATACTGTAAATCCTTCCCATCTCCTGGACAGGAGAGACAAGGAGGCGCCTTCGGGCCTCGGTCTTAAAGTCAGAATACCTGACTTTGACCTCGATGATATGGGCAAAAAGGCGTCCCCGGCGCAAAGGAAGGGTCAACCGGTCGCAGAGATAAGCCAAGTGAGCCAGGAGCAGGCGCCTGTCCCAGAGGTCTTGGAGAAAAGTCGTCTCCCGGGAAACAGATTTAGGGACAGAGGCGGTCACCAAAGGACGGCTGTCAATCCCCCGGGACTGGAGAAAAAGCTCCTCGCCGCTCAAACCGAAGAGAGAGCGGAGGGTCGGCCGCGGCAAGCCCCACAAATCGCCGATCTTATGGATGTTGAGCATCCTGAGGATAACCTGGGCCTTGGGCCCTATTCCGGGTAAACATTCTATCCCCAGGTCCTTCAAGAATTCCTCTTCTCTTCCTTCTCCAATCTCGAAGAGCCCGCCTGGTTTAGCCCGGCGCGTGGCCAGTTTGGCCAGGATCTTATTGGAGCCCACTCCTACTGAAACTGAAATTCCCAGCTCTTTCTCCACCCTTTGCTTGATTTCTCGGGCCGTGCGGGAGAAAGAAAAATAAAGAGGACGGCAGCGGGTCAGATCGAGGTAGGCCTCATCCAGGGAAGCCTCCTCCACGTCCGGAGTATACTGGGAGAGAAGGTGGAAGAACTTCTCGGAGAATGTTTGGTAAATCTGGTAGTTCCCCCTTATGAATATCCCGTGGGGACAGAGCTGGTAAGCCTTGCGCAGGGGCATGCCGGAATGGACGCCGTATCTCCGGGCCTCGTAAGAAGCGGTAGAAGCCACTCCCCTCTCATGGGGAAGACCGCCCACAATGACCGGCTTCCCTTTGAGAGAAGGGTTGAGGAGCTCTTCGATGGCAGCAAAAAAGGCGTCGATGTCAATATGGATGATAAATCTCCTTCTCATTTCTTCACTCTCGTCGTCTTAGTTTGTCTAGTTTATCTAGTTCGTCTAGCCCCTTGGAAAGCAAAACGGGCGGGACGAGTCCTTTGCTTTAACACCAGTCGCTTCTTGTGCTGCCTGGGTGGGACTTACTCTCTGCTGTTTCCTGTCGTCAGTACTTCCTCAGCAGCCCGATGACTCTCCCCAAAACTCTCAGCTCCTTGACCTGGATGGGCTCGAACTCCGGGTTCTCAGGGACAAGGAAGATATTCCCATTCTCTATCCTCAACCTCTTCAAGGTCACCGAATCATCATCCAGGCGGGCAACCACCATCTCTCCAGAGTTAGCCGAGTTTGTCCTTTCCACGAGCACCCGGTCTCCATCATCGACATAAGCATCTACCATGCTCTTTCCTTCGACGTGGATGCAGAAGATGTTGCCCCTCCTCCGACCCACCATCCAGTCTGGAACATCCACGGCTTCCCCCGAAGCATCAAAGACCTCTCTCGGCTGACCAGCTGGGACCAGACCGACTAAAGGCACCCGAGTTTTCTCCAAAAGAGCTGCAAAGCCGGTGAGCTTCACCTCTCCCTTGACTCTCTTCAAATAGCCTTTCTTCTCCAGGCTCAGGATATGCTTAAAAACAGCCGAAGGGTGGACAATGCCCAAGAACTCTCCCAGCTGCCTGATGGTGGGAGAATAACCGTGCTCGAGAACGAAATTTTCGATGGTTCTCAAGACTTTATTCTGCCTTTCTGTCAGTTTTTTCCGGATTTTGTTTACCATTTTGTTCACCATATATATTAATAACTCTGTTCTCCCCTCTTGTCAAGAAAAAATTTAAAAAAATTAGAAAAAAATTCCCCTAAAAATCTTCCCCCGAAAGGAGAAATCCTTTGGGAAAATCTTCTAGCCTACAAAGATGAAAAGAAATACCCCTTAAAATCACCTAAAAAGGCGATTTACTTATATTTTTAAAAATTAAATAATTATTCCTAAATTAAATTTTAAGGGACGGAAAAAACACCTATTTTGACGGGCAAAGCTATCAGCTATTATATTAAAAACATAAATATATAAAGGAAAAACAACGAGACAATGCCAGAGCCAAATAAGCCTGTAGCCAATCCTCTGGTGGTCCTGCGTGAGGAGTTTGATGACTGGGCTGTCCTTTTTGACCCAGATACGGGTAATGCCTTTGGACTCAATCCTGTTGGAGTGTTTATCTGGAAACGACTCGATGGCAGCCATACTATCGAAAACATCCTAAAAGAACTTCGCCAAAATTGCGAAGATGTGCCGCAGGAGGCAGAAGGTCATCTTCAGACTTTTATCCAGAGCTTGGTTGAACAAGGTTTAGCAGGATATGAAAATCAAAAAGCTTAAAGAGATCGGGAAGAAACATCTAAAACTAAAAAGACCCAGAAAAGAGGGAAAAACAGGCCGATGAGGTCGTACCGTTGCTGACTCAAGAGTAAGGTGCGTGATGAATGTGACTCAAGAGAAATCAGTAAAGCCTGAAAAGCGCAAATATCCTCTCAACCAGATTTATTTCTACTTAACAGGAGGCTGTAACCTCAGATGCCGCCACTGCTGGATCGAGTCAAAATACAAAGAAGGAGGGCACTCCCTTCCTGCACTAGGCCTTGATCTTTTTCAATCAATCATAAAACAAGCAAAACCGTTGGGGCTTTCCTGCGTCAAGCTAACTGGTGGTGAACCGCTTCTGCATCCACAAATTAAAGATATTCTGGAGCTGATTCATGCCGAGAATCTCGGTTTCTCTTTAGAAACCAATGGCCTGTTATGTTCACCTGAATTAGCTTCGAAGATGGCTGATTGCAAAAATTCTTTTATCGCCGTAAGCCTTGATGGATCAGAAGCTCAAACTCATGAGTGGGTGCGGGGCATTGATGGTTGCTTCGAGGACACCCTAAACGGTATAAGGAATCTGGTAAAGGCAGGACTCAGGCCGCAAATCATCATGACCATCATGCGACGCAATAAAGACCAGATGGAAGCTGTGGTCCGACTGGCTGAATCCTTGGGTGTTGGTTCGGTCAAATTCAATATCTTGCAGTCCATCGCAAGAGGAGAAAGGATGTATGAAGCAGGAGAAGCCCTGCCGATTGAAGAGCTTATAGGTCTGGGAAATTGGGTGGAAAACGTCCTTTCTCCCTCAACTTCACTGCGCCTTTATTACAGCCAACCAATGGCCTTCCTTCCTCTTGGAAAGATATTTTCCGACAATGGCGGCGGAAGTTCGATCTGCAGGATTCTGAATATTCTCGGAGTCCTGTCCGACGGCTCCTATGCCTTATGCGGGATCGGTGAAACTGTTCCTGAGCTTGTCTTCGGGCGTGCGGCCAGCGACCAATTGGAGGATATTTGGGACAAAACTCCCGCTTATCTTGAGCTCCGCGAGGGAATCCCCCACCGTTTTGAAGGGATCTGCAGAAAGTGTCTCATGAAGGGGCTTTGTCTTGGAAGCTGTGTTGCCCAGAATTATTATCGCAGCAAAAATTTCTGGACAGGAAATTGGTTTTGTGAAGAGGCCCACCAGCACGGACTCTTCCCAGAGACTCGAATCATTCCCAGGAATAGAAATATAAACTCATGAAGAAAAAGATAAAATACGAGCCACCCAAATTTTTTACTATTCACAATGAACAAGCAAAAGGAGCAGATTGCATACCAGGATCCAATGCAACTTGGATGTGCAATGCCGGTTTTAGTGCATCAAGCGGCTGTTGGTCAGGGCCTTCCGCTACAACTGAATGTGATTTAGGTACAGGTGTGATATAGAGGACGGTTTTTGAAGTCAGGAAAAGCTATGAAAAACCGTAACTATTGCCTTAAATAATCTATTTTCATCTACTCCAAAGGTGCAACCTCCGCTCTCATCGATTCGTTAAAAGAGGATTAGCTGGGTAAGAAATCCAATTTCTTAAGCTTGGATAGCTCTTTCTTCAAGCCTTCTCATTTTTTCCTTTATCCGGTAGAATTAAAAAAATTATGAAGAGTCATGCTTTTCTTAAGGAGCCTATATTAGACCAAGGGTACTGATAGGGAGATTACTGATCAAGACAGGGAGACTTGCCCATCCCTTTGGCATGTTTATCCGCTGCCTGGGCGGGTACGCTCAGCCTCTCGCTGTTTTGGTCATATGGCCTGATGACCTGGTGGAATTAGGCCGAGAGAGCTATTCAAGAGCAGATCTGGTGAAGCATTTCTGTGATAAAAACTTAGTCGACTCAGGCCTGAATTCTGATGAAACTGCCATTTTAGAAGAAATTCCCTTGAAGAGAGGAAAACTTCTCCTCCTGGGAGTGGGAGGCGGGAGAGAGGCCATTCATCTCTCTCGACTGGATTTTAATGATTTTCCCCATATGACCTAAAAAGATGATAGAAAATAGCCCAAAAAATCACCGAGAAAGGCGATCCACATTTTTTTCAAAGGAGAATTTAATAAAGAGAGACAGTCGAATCCCCTGAGCGCTCAAATTGCATCACTGCTTGAACACCTAAAAATGGCTGGAAGTAACATGATATTAGATATAAAAGCCCTTTCTTAGAGAACTGTCGGTTTTTTCTTAGGGACTTCTCATTTTTTTGTACTTCCTGTAGAATTCGAAGAAACTGATGAGATTTTATTATTAGGAGCTAATATGAGACCAAGATTAAGGATAGGACGATTGCTGATTGGAGCAGGTAGGTTGATTCAGTCCTTTGGAATATATATCCATCGTTTGGGTAAATCTTCTCAAACCATGGCAGTTATGGTGATGAAACCCGATGATCTGGTAGAGTTAAACCGAGAATTCTATTCGGGCTCTAAGATGGTGAAATTTTACTGCAATAAAGATCTGGTTAACTCAGGCCTGAATCATGATGAAAAAGCCATTCTAAGAATGATTCCTTTAAAAACAGGCAAACTTCTTCTTTTGGGATTAGGAGGAGGAAGAGAGGCAATTTATTTATCCAGAAAGGGCTTTGATGTCACAGGAGTTGACTTTGTCCCAGAAATGATAAATAAAACTAAGAAGTATGCAGCCTCACATGGCGTCAAAATTAAGGGAATTGTACAGGAGATATCAAACCTTGACCTTGCTCTTGGTTCTTATGATATCATATGGTTATCCTCAGCAACCTACTCCTCAATCCCCACCAAAGAAAGGCGAATAAATATACTACACAAAATAAAAAAGATCCTTAAAAATAAAGGATATTTCGTCTGCTCTTTTTCTTTTGATAAAAAATTTAGCGCTTATTCTCCTATCCGAGAGCTGTTAAAAAAGGCTTTTACTATCATAAGCCTAGGCAGTTTCTGGTACGAGAAGGGTGATATCATCTGGAGGAATTCTGAATTCCATCATATCTTTTCTTCAAACGAGCAGCTATCATCAGAATTTAAAAGCGGGGGATTTGAAATCATCCAGGTCAATATTCCCGACAATCCCTCAGATTGGAGCTTGGCGCTGCTGAGAAAGAGAATTCCAGATTAGGGCGTTTTTTTCCAAGATAACCTTTAGAGATGATTGGAAATGACCCTGAAAATCATCCCTAAAGGCTATTTACTCTCTTATCAAAAAAAAAGAAAATTATTTGTGGAGAAAAAGTCTATTTCAATGGAAAGGAACAGTTCGCTTCTTGTTTGATTCATAATAGTATAACCTGTTTTTTTATAATGGGTTATAAAAAATATTTATAGTTATGAACAGAGCCGTGTCAGGTACAAACAAACCTATAGCTAATCCCATGGTGGTTCTTCGAGAAGAATTTGATGACTGGGCTGTTCTTTTTGATCCTGACTCGGGTCATGCCTTTGGCCTCAATCCAGTAGGTGTTTTTATCTGGAAACATCTTGACGGGAACCACACTATCAAAAACATTTTAGAGGAACTTCGGAAGAACTGTGAAAGCTTGCCCAATGAGGTTGAGACTCATCTCAAAGACTTTATTCAAAGCTTGGTTGAACAGGGGCTGGCAGGATACGAGACTCAAAAGGCCTAAAATGGTTACCAAGGTAATGAGTACGCCCAAATCTATTGAATTGGCGATAACAAACAGGTGCAATCTGAGGTGCAAATATTGCAGCCATTTCACTAGCGCTGGTGATGTCAATCGAGATGTGCCCAAGGAAGAATGGCTTCAATTTTTCGAGGAATTGAATCGCTGTGCGGTCATGAACGTGACCATTGAGGGAGGAGAGCCTTTTTGTCGAGAAGATTTGAAGAAGCTCATCAGAGGGATAATCCGCAACCGTATGCGATTCAACATCCTGAGCAACGGAACCTTGATCACAGATGAGATGGCTGCCTTCTTAGCCTCTACAGGCCGTTGCGATGGGGTGCAGGTCTCTATCGATGGTTCTATGCCCGCCACCCATGATATCTTCAGGGGAAAAGGGAATTTTCTCAGGGCTATTCAGGGAATTAAAACTCTTCAGAAACACAATATTCCTGTTTCTGTGCGAGTAACTATTCACAAACAGAATGTCAACGACCTTGAAGCCGTAGCCAGACTATTGTTGGAAGATATCCGTCTTCCTGGATTTTCGACTAACTCTGCCTCTTTTATGGGGCTCTGCAGGCAGAATGTGGATGACGTCCAGCTCACTGTTGATGACCGTATGCAGGCCATGAAGAGCCTCATGAATCTCAACAGAAAGTACAAAGGGCGCATCAGTGCAGCCGCGGGCCCTCTAGCTGAAGCAAGAAATTGGCTTGAGATGGAGCAGGCTCTTCAAGAAGGGAAAAAAAGCCTTCCTGGTCGAGGTTATCTTATAAGTTGCGGCGGAGTTATGAATAAGTTAGCTGTGCGTGCTGATGGAGTAATAGTTCCATGCATTCAGATGAGCCACCTTGAGTTGGGTCGTATCATTAAGGACAGCCTCAGAGAGATCTGGCAGAATCATCCAGAACTCACAAGGCTAAGAAAGCGCCTCAACATACCTCTGAGTAATTTCGAGTTCTGCCAGGATTGCAAGTACATCAATTATTGCGGTGGAAACTGTCCTGCTTTGGCCTACACCATTTTGGGTAAGGAGAATCATCCAAGTCCTGATGCTTGCCTGAGAAAATTTCTTGATGACGGAGGAAGATTGCCGGAAAAGGCTATTCATGCCTTCCGATGATCTATCTGAGTTGCAGTCATGGATAAAAACAAAAGTAAAAAAACAAATCCCAGCAAATATCCGTTGAACTACATTTATTTCTACTTGACCGAAGGCTGCAATCTTCGATGTCGTCATTGCTGGATAGAGCCTAAGTTCCAAAATAAGGATCATGTCTATCCCTCGCTAGACTTAAACCTATTTCGATCAATCATAGAACAGGCCAAGCGATTGGGACTTTCTGGCGTGAAACTTACCGGTGGTGAGCCACTCCTTCATCCTCAGATTCACCAAATTTTAGAACTGGTGCGGATGGAGAATCTCCGTCTCACTGTGGAGACTAATGGTGTATCATGCACTCGCGAGCTCTCCGAGAAGATGGCAGTATGTCAAAACGCCTTTATCTCAGTAAGCCTTGATGGAGCAACCGCTGAAACTCACGAGTGGGTTCGTGGAGTACCGGGGTGCTTTGAAGATGCACTGGCGGGCATCCGAAACCTAGTTAAGGCTGGATTCAGACCGCAAATCATTATGACCATTATGCGCCATAATAAAGAAGAAATTGAATCTTTAGTGCACCTGGCTGAGTCATTAGGCGTTGGTTCGGTCAAGCTTAATATCCTTCAGCCTACAGCTAGAGGAGAAAGGATGCATGAAAGAGGAGAAGCCCTATCCATAGAAGAGCTTGTAAGGTTGGGACAGTGGGTGGAAGACACTCTTTCTGCCTCGACTAATCTACGCATCTACCACAGTCATCCCCTAGCCTTTCGTCCCCTCGGAAAAATGTTTGGTGATAACGGGGATGGTAGATGTGGGATTTGCGGGATTTTGGGTATTCTCGGTGTGCTGGCCTATGGTTCATATGCTCTATGCGGGATCGGCGAGACAGTACCTGAACTTGTCTTTGGGCATTCAGCCACGGATCGGCTAGAAGATATCTGGAACAATACACGGGCGCTCAAAGAACTAAGAAAGGGACTTCCCCGCCGCTTGGAAGGAATTTGCAGCGACTGCCTTATGAAGGAGCATTGTCTTGGAAGCTGTGTGGCTCAAAACTATTATTGTAGCAAGAACCTCTGGGCAGGATACTGGTATTGCGAGGAGGCCCAAAAGCGAGGACTCTTTCCAGAATCTCGATTAAATCCTAAGCTAAAACCTGAGCGAGGAACAAATAAATTGCAAAAAGAACATGAGAGACAAGAAGTATAAAAAGCCGGTTCTAGTGGTAATAATGGATAATTCAGTGCATGGAGCTGATTGCATTGAGGGTTCAAGCGCTGTAGGCACATGTTTTCCAGGAACGAGTGCAACTGCCACTTGCATAACAGGAACCTCAGATCAAACAACTTGTTTTGTGGGAAACTCTCCGTGGTGTACTGGTGGCAGCTCCCCAGTTGGATAAATGTAAAAAATATGAACTAAATGTCTTTACTGAATAGTGTTGGTCACCAAATAACACAAAATTTAGCTAAGGATGTGTTAATTCCTTGCATAAAAATATTAAGCCGAGAAAAGGCCTAGGATATGCTATGAATGGCACAAATTTGATAACGGGCTTTAGGGATGGATATTCCCTTCGGCTCGCTAACGGGCAAAGATGGCATATCATGGCCTCTGATGAAACAAAGCCATTTATAGATAAACTAACCTCAATAATGGAACTAAGAACGTGCGAACCTAACGGATATCCAAAGCTAATCTTCATCCAGGGGGAATTAGGCGTGGAGCTGACGCCCCCCACATGCAGCAGTAATGTAGACATCCTTGAGGGGCTTCCGAGGGATGGATGGAATGTTCTGAATCTCGGAGCTTTGAAACTCTGGTCTCATTGTGATAGACCAGACGTCATCTGCGAGATTAGAACAGAGAAAAATCATGATTTGGATATCATAAGGATGTGGCTTTCTCTTCATCCTATCTACAGGCGGGCTCAGAATTCAGGAGGACTTCCCATGCACGCGGCCTTGGTGGTAAGGAATGGAAAGGGCGTCCTGCTGGCCGCCCCGGGAGAGACAGGAAAATCGACCTGTTGCCGGCGCCTGCCACCGCCATGGCAAGCCCTTTGCGACGACGAAACACTTATTGTTAGAGTCGAACAGAATAGCTACGCAGTGCATCCTTTCCCGACCTGGAGTGAACATCTCTTAGGTCACTCCAAAAGGACATGGAACGTCCAACGAAAGCTTCCTCTTAATGCTATATTCTTTCTGGAAAAATCAGAAGCTGACGTCGCCATTCCTATGGGGCAGGGAGAAGCCGCGATATCTATATATCAATCAGCCACAAATATCTGTCAACGAAGTTGGAAGAATCTAAGTCAAAAAGAAGAAAGAATGCTTAAGAAGGAGTTATTCGATAACGCCTGCGAAATTTCCAGCACGGTTTCTGCGTTTAAGCTTAAAGTAAGTCTGAAAGGCAGATTCTGGGAAGAAATCGAAAACGTGCTGCCCCGCGTATCACAAAGACACATATCACCTTCCAAGGGCAAATCACTTAGTGAGGAAATTAGCACTGATTCAATAAACTTCAAAATCCTTTCACGACGCAATGACTGTTCGGAATAGGCGATGGATAATAAGAAAGAAAGATTCGGAAATAGACGAATCATAAAATATGAAAAACCGAAGCTTGTTTCTCTCTCTCCTTTGATTTCAGAAGGGGGGATGCCGGTTGAAGATTGCGCCACTGGAACTGGAGCAACTGGAAATTGTGGGCTAGGAAATTTGGCTACCGGACAATGTGCAAACGGAGATGCAGCCTCGACCGGCTGTGCGTCTTTTGGGAACTTATCGCCGGGCGGTTGTTTTGCTGGAAGCTCTGGGATTTAAAAGAATCCAATCCAGGCTCATAGAATTGGCTATGATTTTCAGTCATCAGATAACGAGGTCAGATAATCAGAAGCTAGAAAAAGACACATGCGAACAAGGATCGGAATAGTGATGACATTTGAAAAGAAGACATTGCTGCCGAAACAAAGCACAAAAAATTTAAGGGAAAAGACCACAAAAAGCAACTCAATGGAGCTAAAGCAAAGAGTTAATGATTCTCAGAAATTCGTTTCCTACATAGGTTCTAGCATGAATCCCACCCTCAAGCCAGGAGATGAACTTCTGGTCGTTCCCTATGAGGACCGAAAAGTTCGTCGCGGGGATGTGGTTGTCTTTTTTTCACCTCGAGACCATCAAAAAGTGACTCATCGCGTAATTTCTATCGAACCAAACGGAGTCAGAACTCAAGGGGATAATAACAATAAGATTGACCCGATGGTCCTAAATCCTGATGATATTATTGGACGTGTAGTCTCCACTCGAAGAAGGGGCAAACTTCTATCTGTACATGGTGGAAAGAGAGGTCGTCTATTCGCTTGCCTTATTAGGACAAGCCATAAAATTGACTCAGGCATATTTTTCTTGGTCCGTCCTGTCTATTACTGGCTAGCTAGATCAGGAATCTTGAAGCGATTAACTTTTATACAGAAACAAATACGGACCATTTCCTTTATTCGACCAGTAGGAACGGAAGTGCAATTAATTATCGGACAAAAGGTGATTGGCCGTCTTTTCCCAGGAAAAGATAGATGGCAGATAAAGCGGCCTTTCCATCTGTTCATAGATGAAGAATCCCTTCCCAGAAAAGAACAAAATCGCCCAGCCCCTTCTGAATCAGAAGTTTTTCGAGGGGATAAGACAATCAATAAAAAAAATAGAAACCATTTCGACCTGACAGAACAAATTCGAGATACCCATAAAGAGTTAACAATGTGCGGAGAACCGAGAAATGCCCTCTTGGATTTTCCAAATGAGCTTGTAATCTACATTTCCTCTCTCCTGAGAAATGAAGCCCTCCCACTTCCAGAACTGCCGCTGAATCAATGGTCTGAGGTCCTTTCATGTCTTAGATCCCATTGGATACTTCCACTGCTTTATCGGCAAATCAGCTTTCTGCCTCTGGAATACCATCCTCCAGAAAAGGTCAAGGATAAAATGAGAAAATCCTTCCTCATCAGCCGCGTCCGTTGCTTCCACATGGAGAAACAGCTCGATGAGATTATTAAGGCTTTCCATAATGAAGATGTCCAAATCCTAGTCTTAAAAGGCCCATCATTGGCTTTATCAGTTTATCCTGATCCTGCCCTGAGACCAAGTAGTGACCTTGATCTACTGGTACTCCCAGAGCAGATGTCTCAAGCCAGGGCCATTTTGGGAAAGCTAGGTTACCAAAACCTGGGAAAAAGGTTTGAGCACTCTAGGGATTTTTACAGCGAAGAAACCTTCCTTCACCGAAAGAATGCCCGGGATAACCGGGCCATCGAACTCCACTGGGATCTCCACTCGTTCTCGGGAATCAGCCGAGAAGTCAAAGTTGAGGAGCTCTTCCACCGGGCCGTAAAAATTGATAAGAAAGGATTGACCTTTAAAACTTTACATCCCATCGATGCATTGATCCACAGGGCTCTCAATATGGCCATTTGGCATAACAAGGACATTCGCTTAATATGGATTTATGACACGGCTTTGCTCGCCCAGGGTCTTAAAGCCTCAAAAGATTGGGGGGTTGTCCTCAAAAGAAGTGTGGACTGGAGAGCTCGCCTGGCTTTAGAATATTCCCTGAAAATGGCTCAGGTCTGGGTAGGGCTCAAATTGCCCGAAAAATACAATGATTTCTCTCGCTGGCCTCCACCCACAGCAACTGAAGCTGGTTTCTGGTCCGATGCTCTGCTGAGGCATGACCGACTGACAAGTTTCTTGAAGCTGCACTGGTCTGATACCACAGGGGTCTTTAAAAAGTCCAAATTTTTATTACACCTCCTCTTTCCTAGCCCCAGAATTATTCGCCTAGACTACCCTCCTGCCCATAACTGGCTACTTCCCTTCTCCTATGCACGCCGCTTGTATCGGTGGTTTAAACAATACTTCGTGAGCCGATTCGGCTTGTCGAACAGACGAGGATAGGCCGTGAATAAGAGCTGGTTTAACTTTCTGAAACAGGGGCTTTCCCGGAAATTACCGAAGGACCGCATTGCCGGAAGGAAAGGATATTCTGGCCTAAAGGCCAATCTTAATAACCTCCGTCCCTTTGTCAAACGTCACTGGCGCAAAGGCCTGGTAGGTGTCCTGATCATCATCTTCGCTTCCCTGCTTGGATTTCCACAACCTCTTATTACCCGGTATCTCGTTGACGATGTCATCCTCGCCCGTCAATTGAGCCTCTTAGCCATAGCCATAATCCTACTGGCTGGGATCGCCCTGGCTGAAAAGCTGATGAGCGCTCTGGAGCAGTTCTATTTTGCTCGCTTTGAACAACGGATTACCCTCGATATCCAGCAAGAGCTCATCAAACGGGTCTTGCGCTTTCCGATGAAATTTTTTGATGCCAATCAAACAGGCTATCTGATGTCGCGTTTATCGTCTGATGTCCAAGGACTGCGCTGGTTTTTCTCCAGCACTATTGTCTACATCATCAGTAATTTCCTGCGAGTTCTGGGTGGAGTGGCGTTGCTTTTTTATCTGGAATGGAGACTGGCTTTGGTGGTGGTGATTATCCTTCCAGGGCTTGTGCTGAGCATACGATACTTTTCTGGAAAGATTCATGTTTTGAGTCACCAGAGTATGGAGCAACAGGCCAATGTATCGAGTCAATTCCAGGAATCCATATCTTCGGTCTCCTTGATCAAGGCTTTCTCCTCGGAAGCGCGCACCCTCCAAAGCATGATGTCCAACCTGAGAAAAGCCTTTCAAATCTCGCTGGAACACATTTCAGTGAGCTCATTGGCCAGCCTGGTGATAAATTCTATGCCTGGGATCGCCCGGGTCATCGTGCTCGCTGCCGGAGCTTACTGGGTGATCATCGGCCAATGGAGCTTGGGTTCTTTACTGGCTTTTGTAGCCTATCTGGGATATGTATTCGGCCCTTCGCAATTCCTGGCTACAGCTAACCTTCAACTGCAGAGTGCTTTGGCAGCACTGCAGCGTGTCTCTGCCCTGTTTAACATTATTCCAGAAGAGAAAGCTGGGATTGGCAAGAAAGTCGAGAGGCTGAAAGGAAAAATCGAGTTCAAGAAGGTGGCTTTTTCCTACAATGACCGAGAATCGGTGCTTAAGAATATCTCTTTTGACATTCGTCCAGGAGAGCACGTGGCTATTGTCGGACCCAGCGGTGTGGGCAAGACGACTCTCTTGAGCCTAATCCTCCGCTTTTATAAGCCCACGGATGGAGAAATCTACTTTGATGACCAACCAGCTGCAGATTACGAAGTGAGCTCTTTGCGCCGCCGGATCGGGTATGTCTCCCAGAGTACACTCCTTCTTTCCGGAACGATTATGGAAAACCTCTGTTACGGAAATCCTGAGACAAGTGAGAACCAAGCTATTCGAGCCGCGAAAGTGGCAGGTCTCCACGATTTTATCAGTAGCCTGCCAACAGGCTATGATACTGAGCTTAGCGAGAAGGGAGTGAATCTGTCAGAAGGACAAAAACAGCGATTAGCCATTGCCCGAGCACTGGTCATCGATCCAGATATTCTGGTCCTGGATGAGCCCACTTCTGCCTTGGATAGCCTAACGGAAAAATCGATTTTCAGTTCTTTACCTTCTCTTGTAAGAGATAAGACTCTGCTGGTGGTGGCCAACCGTGTATCGACCATTAAAGACTCTGATCGTATTCTCCTTCTTAACGAACAAGGCCTAGTTACCATCGGAACACATCAGTCTCTTATGAAGAATAATGATTACTATCAGTCTATGGTCGCCTACCAACAAATCAAATAAAAAAGCTCCCTAGATTTTCCAGCCCCCAGCAACAATCAGGTTTGTGCCAGTAATAAAATGGGCCTCTTCGGAAATCAAAAACAAAACCGCTTCCGCAACGTCCCGGAACTTTCCCAGCTTTCTTTGAGGGATGTTCTTTTTCCCAGGAAGAATTCCGCCTTCGATGAGCCCGGGTGAAACCATGTTCACCGTTATTCCTTCTGAAGCCTCTGTAGCTGCCGCAGTTCGAGTTAGAATCAGGAGGCCTGTCTTGGCAATCGCATAGGGTGTTATAGTCGGGAAAGCCACAAGTTGCTCGGCCCGGCTATAACCCAGGTTGATGATCCTTCCCCACTTTCTTTTTCGCATACCAGGAAGAACAGCTTTGAGGCAAGACAAGGCGCTCGCTAAATTTCCCTTGAGAATGAAATCCCATTCTGATGGTGCTATTTTTTCCCAGGATTTGATTAAAATCGGGCCAAAATTGTTGACCAATATGTCGAGTTTCTTAAATTTCTTTTCTACTCTCTTAATCAAGGCTATGGCTTCGCTTTCTTTTGTCAAATCTGCTCGGAAGGAGGCGCTTAGTTTCTTCTTTTCCCTAATTTCCTTCACCACAGCTTCGGCTGTCTTCCTATTGTCCTTATAATGAACCGCAACTGCCGAGACAACATCTGCCAGCCCAAGAGCAATCTCTCTCCCTATACCTCGGCTGCTACCTGTGACTAGAGCTATTTTTTCCTTCATATCGTTTCTTGGATTAGAATTAATGAATTCATCGATTCATCTGAAGCAGATTATAAACAATACAGGGGAAGACAATCAAATAAAAAGTGAATTAAAGAATGATCTTCCTTAAGATGGGACACTAGAAGATATTGAATGAAAATAATAAAAGTCTTAGCGTTAATTCCTCAAAAATAACGACTCCGGATAAGAACTCATATGACTTGAATAAAATTCACTTCTTCTCTAAACTTATTTTGAGAGGTTAAAAATGAAAAAAACACTTTCTTTTATTTTCATCCTTCTTTTAGCCCTGTATTTCAATGGCTGTCGAACCTTCAGCCCTTATCCACAAGTTAGAGAATTCTATAAAGAGATGGCTCTCGAAGAAAACAGCAGCATTTATTTTGAAAACCTGCAGGGGGATCTGGATATCATCGGCTGGAAAAAAAATCAAATTGAGATCAGAGCTGCAAAATCTGGCGCCGATTCTCTGCTCAGACAAACAGATATTGAAATCAAGAAAGAGGGGAAAAATCTTTACATAAAGACTCATCTCCCCAGAGGAGATCTCAGCAGGTTTTTTGTCGATTTTGAGCTTCGGGTGCCTGAAAAAGTACTTTTTAAAGAAATTAAAATAAACACCGGCAACTTAAACTCCATGCAAATCTACGGAGAGTTAAAAGCTTCCATAGAAACAGGAAATATCGAAATCGAGGATTTTTCCGGCCTTTGTGAAGTTTTTGCTGATGAGGGCTACATTGCCGCCCGAATTTTTGAGAATAAAAAGGATGATGTGCTCAGTTTTAAAACTTCGGACGGAGATATCAAGCTCTACCTGCCCTCTGTTCCAAATGTTCAAATCACAGCAGAGACACGCGTAGGAAATATAAGTTCGGATTTTATTCCTGAAGAAGAACAGAAAGAAGATTTGAAAACATGGGAGCAGACGTTAGGTGAAGGAGCAGCAAAAATAATTATCAAGACCTGGAGTGGAAAAATCCTCATCAAGAAAACTCAATAGCCTTCCTGGATTTGACAGGAAAGAAACGAGCATGAAACTCGTCATCAAAGTCATAGACATCCAAGGCAGCTGTCCTGTTTATCAAGTCGGCCAAAAAATTGTTCTGGATGAGGGTTTTAAAGTGAACCTGAAAGAAACTGATGCGATCTGTATGCATTCGCTGGCTTCATTTCTCCCATACTATACTTCCTTGTCCAAAGGAGTTGACCCAGTCGAACTCGGCCTGGCCCATGAAGGAAAAGACGCCTATGTTCAATGCCTCGACCCTCAAACCTATACTGGAGGAGGGACAGTAACTTTTAAAATAAGCCGCAAATAATCTTTTCTTGGGTCGCCATTCCTCAAGCAACAGATTCAAGAAAATTTTAAAAGAAAAAGGACATTGCAGTCTAAAGAAAACAAAGCTTCCTCTGTTAGAACGCAAACAGAAATCATCGATATGCACCTCCATTTCGGTGCTCCAGAAGATGAGGAAAGTGGGTGCTACTGGTCTGAGGAATTCACTAAACAGCCTGCTTATCTCGCATTGCTTTTACTTACAGGATCGCTCTGCAAGAAGATAGATATTCATCATATCCGAAAGCATCTCCTCGGAGTCATCAACCGGTCTAAATATGTAGATAAGAGCGTCCTCCTCGCTCTTGACCAAGTCTACGATGAAACCGGGAATGTCCAACCAGAACAAACTCACCTTTTTGTTCCGAACAGCTACCTATCAGACTTAGCCAAGGAAAACAGACGGGTACTCCTAGGCGCTTCTGTGCATCCCTATCGTAATGACTGGGAAGACGAACTGGAATTTTGTCTTCAGAATAAGGCGGTACTCTGCAAATGGATCCCTTCTTCCCAATTGATCAATCCTGAGCATCCAAAATGTCTTCCTTTTTACAAGAAACTCGTGGATTACAAATTGCCACTCCTCTGTCACACCGGCCCTGAATATGCAATTCCAACCTCGGATGAAACTTATGTTGAATACAATAATCCGAAATACCTGCGGACTGCCTTGGATGAGGGCGTGGTTGTCATCATCGCTCATTGTGCTATGCCTTTTTTTGGACTGCTGGACGTGGATTACCAGGATGATTTCGGGGAGTTTCTCAAACTCTTCGAGGAAGCAGATCAGAATAATTGGAATCTTTTCGCTGATCTCTCTGCTATCTGCTCTCCGTTCAGAACAAGATACATCAAAATCATAAAAGAGAATTTGAAGAACATCCCTGCCAGCAAATTGCTTTATGCCAGTGATTATCCCATCCCCCTCTCCGAACTCACCTACAATAAAAGCACCAACTTTTTCTCCTGGTTGAAATTTGTCCTCAAGGTTCGCTTGACCAAGAATCCTCTGGACAAGAACTTTCTGGTTATCAAAGGCATGGAATTCGACGACTCCATATTTACCAATGCTGCTAAGCTTTTTGCCAACATTCAATATCCTACCTAAATAATGGACTCTTTCAATTTTTTATAAGCTCTGACGACTAAAAATTTGCAAAGAAGGAGAGCTACATCTAAAGACACTCGATAAGTTCTTGCTGAATTCGTCTGCACCAAACCGGCCGATTTCATTCATCAAAGATAGGGTGCCCAAGATGAAGCAAGAACCCTAAACATTAAAGACAAGGAAGGAGAGGAATATGCCAAGAGAAATCAAGGAGGCCCAAACCTACAAGGATCGATTGCTCAAGCTGATTCCGAGTGAAATTGTCGCTGCCTACATGGTCCTGGCCGGAATCATTCCTCTGGCTAGCGCCAAGTGGGGGATTCTCATCGTTTCCATCATTCTTCTAATCCTGGTTCCCTTATATCTGTGGAAGATTCACAAGGTCACCCGCTGTTCACAGATCATAGTCACCTCAATCTCGTTTGTGATCTGGATCTATTCGCTCGGAGGGCCCTTCCAGTTCTGGAATTTACACAAAGCCTGGATCGCTTCGGTTGTCTTGGTGTTGTGGACCTTGATCGTGCCCTTAGCGATCAATCCAAAACCCCAGCCCCAAAGCCCCTAGTTCTGCAGGCCAATCCGAAAAGATTAGGATTAGCAAATCTCCTTATCCCTTTGAGTTGTTTACATGCTGGAAACTCCGAAAAGAAACAAATTGCTTTGATAATGTTTTGAAATAAAAGCTATAAAAAAGGAGGAATCTATGAATGAAGAATTAGATTCTCTAAGAAATATTCTCAAGGATACTCGTCTCAAACTCCATGAACAAGCCAATGTCATCGCCACCGGAATAGGATATAAGATCACCAAGGAGAAGAAAACCTCCACCCTCTGTATTGTTTGTTCGGTAATCAAGAAATTGACTGCTCCCCAATTGTCGGGCAAGGATCTGGTTCCGTCCACTATTGATGGTGTTCCTACAGATGTCGTAGAAACCGGACCTATCCGAGCCCTGTCCTACACAGGAAGGTACCGCCCCGCACCCGGAGGAGTCAGTATCGGGCATATGGACATCACCGCAGGAACACTCGGCTGCCTGGTAAAGAGAGACGGAAAGAAACACATTCTTTCGAACAACCACGTGCTGGCTGACAGCAACAATGGTCAACCTGGTGACTATATCCTGCAGCCTGGTCCTTATGATGGAGGGGAATTTCCAGGTGACCGGATTGCCAAACTGGAAGACTTTGTCCCCATTTCTTTCCTTGACCAACCCCCGGATGGTTGTGGAATAGCTCGCGCCTTCGCCTCTCTGTTGAATTTTGGAGCCAAGGTCATTGGGAGCAAAACACGATTGCAGTCAACGACTATTCGCCAAGCAGAAAACCTGGTGGATGCAGCCCTCGCTCTCCCCATCGATGAGAAAGATGTCAGCGATGAAATTCTGGATATAGGTAAAATTAAAGGAGTCAATGAGGGTGCGGTGGGTATGGCAATCAAAAAAACTGGCCGCACCACTGAATTCACTACCGGCGAGATCCTACAAGTGGATGTGACCGTGGACGTCCAGTATGAATTAGGAAAAATAGCTCGTTTCACCGACCAACTCATGGGTGGCGCCATGAGCGAAGGCGGAGATAGCGGCTCAGCGCTCTTGGATACTGATAACAACCTGGTGGGGCTCCTTTTTGCTGGCAGCGATACCACCACCATCTTCAACCGGATTCAGAATGTTTTTTCTGCCTTAGGAGTCAGTTTATGAATTGCATCGGAGCGGAAAACTCTTTAATATGAGTTTTATCAGGCTATTGGTTCAAAAAGGCTGAATCCATGTCACCATCAATCGAAGAAGTTAAGAAAAAGTACACCCAAGCTCTCTTGGCCAAGCCTGGAGTGATTTCAGTGGGAATAGGCAAAGATCCTGATGGAATACCTGTTATTATCGTTGGTTTGGAGCGTCCTCAACCAGAAACACAGAAGAAGCTTCCCAAAACTCTGGAAGGCTATCCAATTCAGATCGAGATTATCGGTAAAATAAAGGCTCTATGAAGAGGATCTTAAGAATCAGAATTCAATAAAAAAAGTTTTTCCTGAAATCTCAAGAAGGGGGTGACTATGAAGGACCACGTTTTAGACAAGAACTATAAAAAGGGGAATAAAGGGAAAAAGGTCAAACTAATCCAGGAGTGGCTCTGTCTTCATGGCTTCCACGTCATGGTCGATGGAATCTTCGGTCCAGCCACGGATTATGCGGTTCGACAATTTCAGAAACATGAAGAATTGACTGTAGATGGAATAGTCGGGAAGAGAACATTCGGGAAACTCATCCAGCCTATTCTAAATTCTCTAACCCCCCTTCCTAAGGATGAAAAATCACTGGGTCAAATGGTTGTCGCCTGCGCAGAACAGCATTGGAAACAGAGTCCTCGGGAGATCGGTGGGCAGAATAAAGGGCCCTGGGTTCGTCTCTACATGAAAGGCAAAGAAGGCTCAGAATGGCCTTGGTGTGCAGGATTTGCCTGTTTTATTCTGAAGCAAGCCTGCCAGAGCCTGGAAGTTCCCTTGCCAGTTAAAACCTCTGTTTCCTGCGATGTCCTGGCCGCCAGCGCCAAAGAAAAAGGAATTTTCCTCGGGGAATCCAGAATAACAGATAAATCCCAGATCTCTCCCGGCTCCCTTTTCCTGAGGCGGAGAACTCCTGCCGATTGGATTCACACCGGAATCGTTATCCAACCTGAGAATGAAGTCTTTCATACTATAGAGGGGAACACAAATGATGATGGCCTTCGTGAAGGTTACGAAGTCTGCCGGAGGATTAGAGGTTATAAGAACAAAGATTTTATATTGATCTGAGCCTGTAGAGAAACGATTATTCCCGCTTATATTTAATTCTAAAAGGGGCGACAGGCCTGTTTACTTGAGGGGACCAGTGGCTTCCTCTACAGCTTTGAGTATCTCATTAGATTCCACTACCTCCTTGAGCTTATTGATATCGTCAAAGAGAGGACGATCTTCTTCAAGATGCTCGACATATTTTCGAATCACATCATAAGCAGCCTGGGCTCCTTTACTCGGCTTGAGGGGCTGACGAAAATCCACCGCCTGGGCACCAGCCATGAATTCTATCCCCAGCACAGCCTGAGCATTGTCGATGATTTGTTGAGTCTTGAGAGCTGTAGTCCATCCCATGCTGACAAAATCCTCCTGGTCTGCGGCAGCAGGTATAGAACCCGTAGCTGCCGGATGGGAGAGAATCCGGCTCTCGCATATCAAGGCTCCAGCCGTATACTGAGAGAGCATCAATCCCGAAAACATGCCTGCTCCTTTTGTCAGAAAGGCTGGAAGCCCCATGCTCAGATGGGGATTCATCAACCTGTTCGTCCTCCTTTCGGAAAGAACGCAGACTGTGGTGATGGCCATCCCGAGTAGCTCAAGGGCAAAAGCCATAGGCGTTCCCTGAAAATTTGCGCCGGTGAGAACCAATTCTTCATCGGGAAAAAAGGTTGGATTATCGGCTGCAGAGTTCAGTTCGATCTCCATCATGTAGCGAGCCCACTTGAGGGCATCTCGGGCCGCTCCCACGACCTGAGGGGTACTCCGCAGACTGTAGGAATCCTGAACTTTTTTTCCTTTCTGAGCCAAAAGCTGGCTGCCGTTGGTTATGTTCCTGACGTTTTCGCTGCATTCCATAGCTCCTGGATAGCCTCGCACCTTATGAAGCCTTTCATCATAAGCCTTCATGTTGGCATTCAGAACTTCCAGGGTCATAGCTGCGGCAATCTCTGAGTTCTTAATCCAACGCGCCGCATCATGGACCTCTAAACATCCTAGTCCCACGATCATATTGGACCCATTGATCGTGGCCAAGCCGTCACGGGCTTCATAAACGATCGTCGGGATCCCAGCTCTTTCCATCGCTTTCTTGGCCGGCAGCCGCTCCCCTTTATAAAAAGCTTCTCCTTCTCCCATAGGCACCAGAGCCATCTGAGCCATAGGAGAAAGATCGCCGCACGCTCCGACCGATCCTTTCTCGCATACGACGGGCGTGACTCCTTTGTTCAATATTTCTTTCAACGTCTCCACTACGACCGGCCTCAAACCTGAATGGCCGTGGCAGTGGCAATTGATCCTGCTCAGGATGGCTGCCCGGACAACTTCGATGGGAAGCGGCTTCCCGTATCCTGCAGCGTGGCTGTATATCAAAAACCTCTGGTATTGCTCTACTTGTTCTTGAGTCAAAACCACCTCTGAGAGTTCTCCGATGCCAGTATTCACTCCATACATGATCTCTCTCTTCTTGATCTTATCTTCTAGAAGATCCCGACATTTTTGTATCCTTTTCATAGCCTCAGGATGAATATCGATTTTTTCATTTTCCCGAGCAACTTGGACCACGTTCTCTATACTGAGGTTATGTCCATCAAGAGTAATAGCCATGGCTTTTCCTCCTAAATCTTTGAACTCTGTTTAGGTTTGGGACTCTATAATCTATAAGATGTCACACTAGAAGGCAAGAATTATTATAATCCTTCCTTGGCTAATCAAACAGCTCTCGTCTCATCCAGAGATAGATAATAGTGAATAAAGCAAAAAACAAACATGGACCGACAATGTTGACTCGAGATAGCTTGGTGATGCCCAAGACCAGCAGGGAGTCAAAAATCCACATTCCCATTCCTATCAAGGTGGCCATGAATCCATACTTCTTCAATCTAATGAGACCAAAAGCCCCCACATAAAGAAAAAGAGAAAGAAGAAGATCTGGAACAGCGAAGGCGTTGTAGATTTCAGGATCCAAAGGCATGGTCGAGGGGAAGGGTTTTCCTACAAGTTTAGCCAGCCAGAAAATGTCCGTTGCCAGGGCCACAAAAAACATAATGACTGCGATGGTGACCATACCAAGAGAGACCTTTTTTATTCGGACCATGTCTCTAGAAATCTTATCTTATTCCAGACATTTTTGAAATATTTTTCCAAGACAAAGAGTAAAAAAATTCAGCGGTTGACATCTTTTCCCGCTAAAGATATAAAGTAACCCTGTAACTCGAGAAAAATATGGAGGTAATGGCATGGCAAAAGAGATGGAAAAAATCATGGTCACCGGCTCAGTCGGTCAAATCGGCTCAGAATTGACCATGGCTCTGAGAAAAAAATTCGGCAATGATAATGTCCTGGCCACAGGGCATAAGACCCCGCCCAGTCCAGAACTCCGTGATTCCGGCCCTTTTGAATTCATAAATGTTGCCAAGATAGAGACCGTCGAAGAAGTCGTAAAAAAATACGATATTGACACGATTTACCATTTGTCCGCCATCCTATCTGCGGTCGGCGAAAAAAATCCCCAGTTGGCCTGGGATGTCAACATGAATGGGACTTACAACATCCTAGAAGTGGCCCGCGAACGCGAAATGACACGAATTTTTGTCCCCAGCTCTATTGCTGCCTTCGGCCCTGAAACCCCCCTTGACAACACTCCCCAGGAGACAATCTTGCGGCCCAGAACCATGTACGGAGTAACTAAGGTAGCCGGAGAGCTCCTCTGTGATTATTATGTCAAGCGCTTTAACCTGGATGTGCGTGGGTGCCGCTATCCAGGGATCATCAGCTACGAGACACTACCCGGCGGAGGGACCACAGATTATGCTGTAGCCATCTATTTCGAAGCTGTGAAGAATAAAAAATACACCTGTTTTGTAAGAGAAGACACGCGACTCCCGATGATGTATATGCCAGATTGTTTGAAAGCAGCCATCGATCTCATGGAGGCCGACTTTTCCCGCCTTAAACACCACTCTGACTTCAATGTCACTGCCATGAGCTTTTCAGCTGGAGAATTAGCGGCTGATATCAAAAAGCATATCCCTGAGTTTGTCTGTGAATACGCGCCTGACTTTCGACAGGAGATCGCTGATTCATGGCCTAATTCTCTTGACGACTCGGCTGCCCGGGAAGAATGGGGATGGAAGCCCAGCTACGACCTTGCAGCTATGACCGAAGACATGCTCAAGGTTTTGAAGCAGCGCCATGCTAATGGCACTCTGAATTATTAAGACATGCTTATATTAGGCTTGTTTTCTGCCTTAAAATGTGTAAAACTCTTTCCTAGAATGTATTATGCCAAAGGGTGCATAAAGGAGGAAATCAGATGAAAAAAAGAATAATTCTCTTCTTAACCGCCATATTTTTATTCACCGGATTGAGTTCGCAGGCGCGCAGCGAAATGTATGTCCATTTTGCCTTGACTACAGATATTCTTGAAATTATCGATGAAGACTACCAGGCCGAATTCATGCATTACATAACCGCTAAATCTGCCTTTTCCGTAAGGCTCGGTTATTACAGGACCATAGAAGACTCTGACGATACATATGGCGACAATAAGCGGCGCTGGGAATTGGGAGGGAGATGGAGATATGACCTGGTTGACATAATGCCCAATTTCCTTCTTTTCGCTGGTGTCGGCTTTGACAATCGACCCCAAGATGTGACTGTAACTCCGCTTGCTGAGTTAGGGAGCTATTTCTTTCTAAAACCACTTTTTGTTATGGTCGTTGGGTTTGGCGGGTATGAGATCGACGTGAACAATACCGAAAATAACAGATTCGTCAAAGGTATTGAATTGAGAGTCGGTATCGGATTTTAACCCAGTTTATCCTTCAAGAGATTAGGAAGAGAGAAAGCCTTCCTATGGATTTCTTTATTAAAATACTTCAGCCCACCTGGAGGCTCTCTAGACAATTTCGAAGGATTTATCTCACCCCCCAGATAAGCATAACACCAGATTCCGCCCGGATAAGAAGGAACCGGTCCTGTATACAAGCGGGTAAGCTTAAAAATTTTAGCTAAGAAGATACTTTTCTCTTTAATCTCTTCTAGATGATAGAAAGGAGAGCCTAACTGAGTGACCACAACTCCATCAGGATTAAGACGCTTCTTTAAATCCCGGTAAAAATCCTCTTCATGAAGGCGAGAAGATGGCCCCACTGGGTCCGAAGAATCGACCAGAACGACATCAAACTTTCTGTTGGTCTGGCGGATAAATTCTCCACCATCCCCAATCACCAGCTCGACTCTTTTATCTTCAAGAGCTGGAGAAAGCCAAGGGAAAAAATTCTTTGAGACTTCGATGACCTGAGAGTCGATCTCCACCAGCCATAATCGTTCTACAGGGTAGAGAAGAATCTCCTTGAGGACTCCTCCATCGCCCCCGCCGATAATGAGTATGTCTTGGGGAGAAGGATGCGTAATCAAGGCTGGATGGACAAGCATTTCATGATAGTAGAATTCATCCCTTTCAGTCGTTTGGACCAAGCCATCCAAGAGAAGCACCTTTCCAAAATACTCGTTTTCAATGACCTCTATCTTCTGAAAAGGAGATCGATGGCTATAAAGCAGTTTTTTGACCTTGAAAAAAAGCCCGCTCCAGGAGGAGTGATATTCTCTAATTTCTGAAAATTCGATCTCTGGAGGGCTCTTCTTGCTGGTCATGCTTCCCAAATAAAGGGTTTTTTATCGGTCAGGACTCTGCCTTTCTTCAAGGCCTTGATCAAATACACAGGAAGAGAAAAGAGGCTATGATGAAAGCCAGGATGATAAAACTTAAGTTCTTTAATTCCCCGGGAACTCATTCTCTCAGAAATGACTTTTGAATCTTGCTCTAAAGGATCTGTTTTTTTAGAGGCGATAATAAATCCCCAGGGATTGTTGAAAGAAAAAATAAACGTCCAGTAAGGTCTGACAAGAGGAAAAATCTCTTCCAGTGTTTTAGCACAAGATGCAAAAAATTGGTTGTAGAAGGGATCTGTTCCTCCTGCCTGAAGAGCGAATACGCCATCTTCATTCAAGGCATTAAATATCTTATCAAAAAAATCTCTGGTGAAGAGATAAACCGAAGGTCCTCCTTTCACCGGTTCGGTCAGGTCGGAGATGATTACATCAAATTTCTGTTTGGTTCGCTCAATATATCGACGGGCATCCCTAAAGATCAACTGAGTTCTTGAATCACTGAAGGCACCGTCTGACCACTCAGGCATATGCCTCTGGCACAACTCCACCAGTTTCTTATCAATATCAACCATAACCGCTCTCTTGACAGATGCGTGCCTGAGAGCTTCTCTGAGTGTTGCGCCTTCTCCTCCCCCAACAATCAAAACTTTCCGAGGAGCAGCATGAGTCAGGAGAGAGGGATGAACAAGCGATTCATGAAAAATGAACTCATCAATTTGAGCTGATTGGATCTTTCCATCTAAGAAAAGAATTTTGCCAAAGATTTTGTTCTCGAACAATTGAACAAGTTGATATTCTGTCTTTCCCTGGAAATAGATCTTATCGACCTTCAACTGCCTAAAAAAATCGGCGGTAAAAGTCTCGAGGTAGAAGAGTCCTTCCTCCATGGCGGCAAGTGATTATATCATGGTCAACGATAGACAGTAAACCTGCCTCAGCAAGTGAGTGAATACGGAGTCAGGTCTCCAGATTCAAGATTCAAACAAAAGAGAATCTGACAAGGAGACAGTTCTATTTTCTTACGGTCTCTGGATTCTAAGAAAAAAATAGAACCGTCCCCATTTTACATTTTTGCAGGTTGAAAAAGTGAAAAGTGTAGAGCTGGCCCTTCTCTTGTTATTTTGGCACAAAAAAATATAGACCTGATTCTTTAATTCTGATATAGTCTTAAGACTTGAAAAGGAGGTATCAATGTACGTAAAAGTCAAGGAGGATTTGACAAAAGAAATCCAATCCATTACCGATGCCGGCCTCTATAAAGATGAAAGAATCATCATGACTCCTCAAGGAGCAGAAATAGAGGTAAAGGGAGGTCAAAAGGTCCTGAATTTCTGCGCTAATAACTATTTAGGCCTTTCCAGCCACCCTAGAGTGATCGAAGCTGCCCATAAAACTCTCGATGAATGGGGATATGGAATGAGCTCGGTTCGCTTCATCTGTGGAACTCAGGATATCCACAAGGTTTTAGAGCAAAAAATTTCTGAATTTCTCCATACAGAAGATACCATACTCTATGCGGCCTGCTTTGATGCCAACGGCGGCGTTTTTGAACCTCTTCTCGCTGCAGAAGATGCTATCATAACTGACCAACTGAACCATGCCTCCATCATCGATGGTATTCGCCTTTGTAAAGCCCAGCGTTTCATCTATAAACATGCTGATATGGCTGATCTAGAGGAAAAATTGAAGGAGACTCAAGGAGCTCGCTACCGAATGATTGCCACCGATGGCGTGTTCTCCATGGATGGCGACATCGCGAAGTTGGACGAAATCTGTGACCTGGCCGATAAATACGAGGCTATGGTCATGATCGATGATGCCCATTCCACAGGCTTCATGGGAAAAACTGGTAGGGGAACTCCCGAATACAGAGGCGTCTTGGGAAGGATAGACATTATCACTGGAACCCTAGGCAAAGCTTTAGGAGGAGCATCAGGAGGATTTACTTCTGGCAGTAAAGAAATCATCGAGCTCTACAGGCAACGTTCGAGACCCTATCTTTTCAGCAACACTTTAGCGCCAGCTGTGGTGGGGGCCTCCATTGCCGTCTTCGATCTTCTTTCTAAAACGACAGAACTCAGAGACAAACTGGAAAACAACACTACCTATTTCAGAGAAAAAATGACCGAGGCTGGTTTTGATATCACTCCAGGAGTTCACCCCATTGTTCCTATCATGCTAGGAAAATTCGAGAACGATGCTAAGCTGTCACAGGACATGGCGCGGGAACTTCTGACTGAAGGAATCTATGTCATCGGATTTTACTACCCGGTTGTGCCTCGCGGGCAGGCCAGAATAAGAGTCCAGCTCTCCGCTGCTCATGAAAGAGAACATCTGGATAAAGCCATAGAAGCTTTTACCAAGATCGGAAAGAAGTATAACGTTATATAAAAGCTGGGTTAGCTAGGCTGGCAGGACTAGGAAGAAACTTCAAGGCTAAAATCATTCTTTAGCTTCGAGATCTGCCTTCTGCGCTTCGCTGTTTTGGTCTTTCTCGCTTTTGTTGTCCTTCTTGTCTACTCTCTCCATAGTAATACCTGTATAACCATAAAAAATTGAAACCACAGGATTCATTAGATTGAGAAAAGCATAAGGCAGATACAGAAGCGGATTCACTCCCAAAGTCGCGTGCATGAAAGCCCCACAGCTGTTCCAGGGAATCAAGGGCGAGGTCAGAGTGCCGGAATCCTCTAAACAGCGGGAGAGATTCTTGGGATGAAGCCCGTGGGAATCAAAAGCGTGCTTATACATCCTTCCCGGAATAACAATCGCCATGTACTGGTCTGAAGCAATAGCATTCATCCCTATGGAACTGAAGATGGTCGTAGTGACCAAAGAACCGGTTCTTTTCACTCTTTTCAGGAGAGACCGGGCCAAAGTTTCTAACATACCGGTTCTCTCCATTATGCCGCCAAAAGACAGAGCGCAGATAATCAAGGCCACAGTCGCCATCATACTCTGGAGCCCTCCCCTGTTCAGCAAGTCATCCACGAACTTAACTTTAGTCTCTGAAATGAAACCTGTGTTCGCTGCCTGAATCACTTCTCCTAAAGATTTGGACTGAGTAGCCATGGCGAAAATTCCTCCTAGAATAGTTCCTCCAAAAAGAGCTGGGAGCGGAGGTATTTTTTTGATGACCATGACGATGACTAAAAGAGGTGGAAGCAAAAGAATCGGGTGAATGAAAAAGTGTGATTTTAAGGTCGAAAGAATCATTTCCACGTTTCCTGTTTCCAGGGTCCCTCCAGAAAATCTCAACCCAAGTAAGATATAGGCAATTACAGAAATGATGTATCCTGGTCCGGTTGTATAGACCATATGCCTGATATGAGAAAATAAGTCAGTCCCAGCCACAGCAGGAGCTAAGTTGGTTGTATCTGAAAGCGGTGACATTTTATCGCCGAAATATGCGCCCGAGATAATGGCTCCAGCGACCATCGGAACGGGGATTCCGAGTCCTTGGCCAACCCCGATTAAAGCCACCCCAACAGTTCCCGCTGTCGACCAAGAAGAGCCTGTACCCAAAGATACAACGGAGCAAATGATTAGAGTCGCTGCCAGAAAAATCCCTGGAGAAAGGAATTTGAGACCATAATAAATCATGGAGGGAACGATCCCTCCCTGTATCCAAGTGCCGATCATCGTTCCTACCACCATCAGAATCAGAATAGCAGCCATAGCCAGGGTGATACCATAAACCATTCCCTCTTGTATTTCTTTCCAGGGGTGTCTAGCGGCCACTGCTACTAAAGCTGCCACCGCTGCAGCACATATCAAAGCAATATGGGGAGGCTGCTTGAAGGTCACGATGGAAAAAAATAGGGCAATGATTAGGAAAACGACAGGAATCAGAGCTATTCCAAGGGGAATTCTTCGTCTTTTGTCCTGCAATTTTCTTCTCTTGTTTTATAAAGAGAGAAATTTTACGTAAACGGAAAGCAAAATGCAAATAACTCCGCTTGTCTTGTCCAGAATTCTTGGCCCAATATTAAAACATCAAGAAATAAGTTAACAGGACAGGCATTTCCAAATCACGACCAGCACAGGTCTTTGGGAATGGTTTCGCTTCTTACACTCCCAAAGACCTTATGTTGTAGAAATTATCGTTATCACGGATTTGGAAGTACTTAATGTAACAGGTGGGAGTAACATTGAAGAATAGTTGTGTGCTTAAGCTAATAAATCTTTTCGATTTTAATGCCGCGGTAATATTTTTTCAATATTTCTCTGTAGTTCGCTCCTGCCTGGGCCATCCCGTAAGCTCCTACCTGGCACAAGCCAACTCCATGCCCCCAGCCCTTGCCAGTAAAGGTAAAATAGCTCACCCGGCCTTCTTCATCATATTCCCGGTCGATGACAAACAGGGTTTCTTTCAAGCCTAAAACGTAGCGAATCTTTAAGCCTGCAACCACAACTTCACTCTCTGATCCCTTGATCCATAGCCTTATGACTCGCCCGGAAACGCCTCTCTTCCTGGGTTTAATATCTATCAACTTGCCGATAGGATAATATTGATTTATCTCTCTCTCCAGCTCTTCTCGTGACTTTCTCTCTTGCCAGCGGTGCACCTTAGAATGACGATCCAAGGTATTCGTCATTAAGGGCGCCACAATCTCCAGCAATTGAATTTCGCCATCTTTTTCTATCCATCTTACGTCTTCCCCACCTAATAAATAGAGCTGAGAAGGAAAAGAATATCGGCCCTCACTGTTCTTCAAGAGCAACACATTCGGAGAGAGGGTCAAGCTTACGTTCTGAGATTTTCTTTCTAATTCAATCTTGCCTTTATCAAATCTTTTGAATACTCCATGGTGAGAGAAATCTCGATGTTTGGATATGACTTTGGCCAGATAATGGGCTAACTCAGCCCTGGTGAGCCCCTTACCAGGATTTGCGAGATCTTCAGAGAAAATCCCTTCTGAGATCAGGTAAGCGAGTTTATTTCTCTCCTCTTCTTTCAGCTCAGCAAAGTTTCTCAGAATGAAGTCAACTTCCCTCTCCAGTAACAAATTCTTCACTCTATCCTGCCATCCAAAACCATTGACTAAGAGATTGGAGAGGCTTATTAAATTCAAAGCTGAATTCTCAGGGACTGACAATTCCTTCTTCTTTCCTACCAGGATTATTGCTTTCTGAATCCAATCTAAGGCTTCCTTAAGAGAAGCTTCTTCTTTGTAAAAGGCCGCACTTTGTTTCGGAGGAACTATGTTCCAGCTGATTAGATAAGCAATCTCTCGACTGATATTCTTTCCTTTAACTTCGACAGGCAGGAATGCAGCTTTGCCCTTCAAGGATAACTCTTTTTGTGATTCGTAAACGCACTCGGTGCTTTTTAAGTATGGCAAAGGCTTCCCTTCAAAAACATTCTCTATATTTTCAGTCATTCCTCCACAAGTGCTGGTATAAAGGGCATTGATCAATTTTCCTCTGTGAACGATAACTTCTCCTGTTGTCTCTTCTACAGCTTTACTGCTAAACGGATGCTCAGCACTCATTCCTCTGTAAAATTGGGATTTCGGCGTATCACAGAGATCATAGCCCAATTCTTCGGAGCTTCCTAAATTTTTAATAGCATAGGTTCGGGCTGCTACAGCTTGAGCTTTATGAGCTTGAAACTCATGGTAATGGTAGGGTGAATATTCGCTGGGAACAACTCCCCTCAAGTAATCCTCGATGCTTAGTATATTGACCAGAACAAGACCGCTGCTACTCCCTTCAAGAACAAAGATGCCACGGTAGTCTCTCCCTTTAAAGGAAAGATAGCTTTGTTTGCTGGAAGGGATGAAATACAGGACCGTTTCCTTGTTGAGGCTTTTGAGTTCATCATTGACTAGAATCCAGAGCGGTTTAGACGTCCTTTCCGTAATTTCCTCACGCAGAATCCAAGTGTCTTTTATTCCAATCTGATTCAGGGTCTTGATGAAACTTAAAGCAGCACCTCTGGTTAAGAAATCCCCTACCTTGACCTGGAAGGACCCGTTCTCTTTATTCTCCGTTAAATAAACCTCGTTTTCGATCTTTGTTCTCAGGTCTTGAGCAAAAACTTCTGCCTCTTCGCTGTCTCTCGCCTGACTGACTTGAATCAGGAATCTCTCGGATAGTTTCTCTTTATGACCTTTGATACGAACTTCATCAACATCATCGGCGACGAGTTTATAGTTTGATTTAACCTCATAAATCTTCATTCCTGATGAAGAGCGAATATTTATTTTACTCAGGTTGATTCCGAGCCTTACTCTTATTACGGGTTTCTCTATCAAATATCCCTGGAAAAAAGAGTTTTCTTGACCAAACTCGACTGGGATACTCCAAAACACGAGGAAGGCGATGATCAGTATGATAGTATATTTCTTGTGTATAGGCGAAGGTTCTTCCATTGGCTGACTTTTCCCACTATTATTATATACATAAATTCATGTTGATGTCAACAAAAAATGCAATATATGCAATATTTTTTTCTAACCGATACAACATATGGTATCACCCTGGGAGTTTTAATGAAAGCCTAGAGTAGCAAAAAAAGAGGAAAAAGTCAACTATTCCTCTAGAATTTGTAGGATATTAAATATACTGTATGCCGCCTTAGTGCCGAGAGTCAAGAATTGGTCTCGTTCGACCCTAGGCGAAAAAGACTTTACTTTTTGTTAAAGAATTTTCAAAATTGAGTCAAAGAGTGAATGCCTTAAGAACAAGGGAGGAAGAATGAGAAAAAAATGCTTCTTTTTCATCATCTTCTTCAACCTATGCCTTTATGCTGGGGCAGTCAAAATCTCCTGCTTGTCAGAAATATTTCTCTTGGGAAAAGGAATTCAAGACTCGGATGGAGACAATTTGGGAGACAAAGTATCCCTCCAAATCATCATTCCCGATTCTCCCTCCGCGTATGAGCTGGCTGTGGCCGCCGACATGGCAGCTAGAGCTAACCTGGAAAGCCTAGCCTTAGATTTTTTGATCGTCAGGAAAGAATCTGAAATTCAAAAGCTCCCTGGTCTTGAGAATCCGATCTTTATAGGTAGCAACCTGAAACTTGTAAAGGAAATGCAAAAGAAGGAAGGCTCAATTCTCTCCCAACTGAAATCTCATCAAGGCCTGGTCCTGCTTTTCTCATATGCAGGCCAGGAAGGAGTGGCTCTCATCGCCGGGTCTGAAAAGGCGCTTCTTGAAACTGGTCGCTCCTTTTTTCTTCGCTGGCCCTATTTATGGGAAATATGGGGTCGCGAACAAGGAGCAACCTATTTCTCCTTAAAAGAGGATGTCATCAACTTCTTGACCGAACAAGGCATTCCCTTTAGCAAGATCACAATCAAGTCAGCCCTATACGAATTTCCTCCACAGCACAGTGTCCACCAGAGCTTAAAAAGACTGAAATTCAGAGCCGGGGAGATAAAAAATCTAAGCCTGGAAATTGAATTTGCCGATAAGAAAGATAGACAAAAAGCCAGTGAAGCTTTCCAGTCTCTCAGGCTTCAGCACCGCCAAGGACAGAACACAGAAGTTCTCTCCTACCCTGGGTGTGCTCAGATCACCTTTGAACTCCGAGAAAATAATAAGAAAACACAAATGTCTATTGCTCGCCTAAGTTATCCAAAGAGGCACCTCACTCCTTCCTACAAAGCTCCTCTCAAAGTGAAATCGTCAGGGAAAGATTTTGACCTTACAAATCTCTTCTCAACCAGAGGATTTTATTCAGACAGCGACCAGGACAAAATTTTAGACGGATTAAACACGTCCATAATCATCCCTCAGGACTTCAGCCTTGAAGGAATAGTGCCTTTGGCCTCTAGGTTGGTCTTGCATTCAGCCGGGGCTTCCTTCCCTCTTGTCTTTCTAGATGATGAGGTCGAAAACAGGAAGGCCCTGTTGGCTCCTGTTCTGGTCGGAGAAAGCAACGAGCTTAACCAAAGACTTCTTAAAACAGGAAAATTAAAACTTCCTGTGCTTGAAAAGGGATTCGGATCGGTCAAGGTCGTTCCTAAGGCTTTTAACAAATCAAGCGCGTTGACGATTACAGGTGCGGACCGATTTACTCTGGAGAAAACCCTTCTTTATCTCAGCAAGACTTTTCCCTATTTCGAAGATTATGAAGAAGGAAAACTCCAGCTAAAAGACGTCCTTAATGACGTGGAAGAATTCCTGAAAGGAAAAGGAGGGAGTGCAGAAGCTTACTTCTACCAGTATCTAAAATATTTTGTAGATACCCTAAAAGGAAAAAAACTGGATCATCTGAGAGCTGATTTCTTGCTGCCCCGTAAGGATCAAAAATTTGAAGAGAGGACCAAAGAATTTCTTGAAGGAACTCTGGATGTCGATGACCTCAAGATAAAGGTCTCTGCTCTCCAAGAGAGCAAAAAGATCTTTGAAAAAGAAAAGGAGTTCACTTGGGAAGCTGATGAAGCTTTAAACATAATCAGGCAAGAAATAGAAAAAATGAAAGGAAAGCAAAAGCCTCTCTCCATAGAGCTGGGATTAAGCGAGTCAACAGAAGTGAGACAAAAAATAAAGCGCCGGGTCGAAGAGCTTTTCTTTCAAAACAATATCCAGAAATTTGAGGTTACAGTTCTTTCTGCCTACAAGCAGGGTTTCTTCTGGCTGCTTGAAAAAGCGCTCCCCTCCTTAAAAGCCAGAAAATTAAGCCGATTGGTCATAAAATTCGCCTTGGAGAGAGACGATTTCTCTCAGCTGAAAAGATTTTACTCAGAGCCATACCGGTGGCTCCAAGAACTCTATCCAGTGGATGAAATTCTCTCTCAGGAATTACAGCTACCCCTCGATAAAATTGAATTCCAGGCGAAAGAAGAAAAAGAACCCATCTATGAACTCCTAGCCTATGACAAAGAGGGAAACCTTTTCTTCCAGCAAGCTTTTTCTCCCCGGAGAAGAGTGATTCCTTTCTTGAGAGTCCTGCCAGAATGGGGAAAGGTGAAAGTAACCACAGGCTGGTTAAAGATAGACTGCGGGGGCGAGCTCATGGTGGATGAATCTTTGAAGACTGATCTAGAGAAGTTCTGGGATTTTTACCAAGACGAAGTTCTCGCTCAAGTCTATTCTTACGTCATGAAAAAGACAGAAAACGAGCCCTCCTTCTCAAAACAACCATATTTTAAAAAGCTCATGGTGGAGATGTGGTTCAGTGAGCCCGATTACAAGCTTGGACTGAACGAGGAAATCGTAAGCAGCCTGGAGTCGATACATGATGAGATTTACTTTGATACTCTCGATTTTTTAAGAGGAATCACAGAGATAAAGGGAGTGGAAGAAGAGGATTTGCCTGAAGATACTTCCCGACTTTCAGCTCCAGGAAATGTCCTGCCTCTTGTTCATCCTTCCCTAGAAGGAGGAAACGGAAAAGTCAAAGTCATCTTCGAGGACTGGTTGGCCCGGTCGCCTCGTCTGGTATTGAAATGGAAAGAAGCAGGAAGAGAAGAGTACGAAAAAAAACTTGTTTTCTCTCCCCTGGAAGCCAAATCTGTGGGCATTCCCTCCTTTATCTTCAATGGCCCAGAAGAACAGATCCAGACTTTACTCATCGAGCTTGAAATGGAAAAAGAAAAAGACTACCTAGAGTTGATTGAAATCCTACATTCTTGGCGCGCACTCCAAGAAAAGAAATTTCTTCTGCCTTCTTTTCAATACCCGAAACTAAAATCCCTAACCATAAAAATTAAACACAAAGAGCTGGACAAAGAAGAAATCCTCGTTGTTTCTTCCCCAAGAGTCAGGGCTACTCCTCTGCCCACGAAGAAAAAAAGAGTGATCATTCCCACCGATAGGATTATATCTCCCCAGATGTGCTTAGATATTATCGATGATCTTGGCCAAAGCCAGACAATTCGGACCTATATCGGCGGGAGGTCCTACGAGAACAGGAAGATCCCTGTTTTAGAGATCTTCCTGCCCTTAGCTAAACATGTCTCTCTTCCTCGCCTGGTAACATTCAAGCCTACGCTTTACATCAGCGGACGGCAGCACGCCAATGAAGTTTCTTCCACGAACTATATCCTGAAACTTGCTGAGCACTTGAAGCTGAATAAAACTTACCAGGAATATTTGAAAAAGATGAACCTCGTTCTCCACCCTCTGGAAAATCCCGATGGGGCAGAACTCGCCTACCAACTTCAGAAAATTACCCCTTTTCACAGCCTTCATGCTGGCCGGTACACTTCATTGGGGATAGATGTCGGCTATCAAGTCAACGTTTCCAAACCCATCCTTCCTGAGGCCAAAGTCAGGGGGAACCTCTACCGCAAATGGCAACCTGATATCTATCTCAACCTTCATGGTTATCCCTCGCATGAATGGGTGCAACAATTCTCCAATTATTCTCCGTATCTCTTCCGGGATTACTGGATTCCGAGGGGATGGTTCGCCTATTTCCGAGCTCTTCATCTTCCTCTCTACCAGAAATGGAAGGAAGCAGGTGAGAGCCTACGAGGATTTATCATTCAAGAAATGAAGTCTGATGCGAAAATAAATGAATCCAACCAAAATTTTTACGACCGCTACGCCCGCTGGGCATCCCGCTGGCAGCCTCACTTGAGTTACCTAGAGATTTATGACAGCTTAAATATTTATTCTAAAAGACGCTCTTCCCGAGAAGCGAAATTAACCGCGAGGCGCCGAACGACTTTTGCCGAAGAAGTACCAGAACTCATGGATGAAACAGCCCGTGGAGAATGGCTTGATTTCCTCTGCCAGCAAGGATTAGCTTACCTGAGGGCTCATCTGAAATATCTGGCGCGGGTGGATCATGAGATTGCCCGTATAGAAGAAGAAATCAATGACCGAATCCTTGTTCAGTTCCTTCGCAGCCGTCCTGGAGCGCTGAAAAAGACAAATAAAAAATAACCATTGTTTGTAAATTATTGAAGAAATTGGTAATATAAGAGAAAATTTCAGTAGTAGGTGTGAGTGCCAACTAGATCAGCGAAAAGAACCAAAATGCCTCCAGAAGTGAAAATCAGCTACAACATGAATCTGCTGATAATCGATGAAGACCTCTCTCTCTACGATACGATAAAGGGCTCCTCTCTGCCCAAGAATTATATCATCTATTTCAGCCGAGCTTACAGGGACATATATTCTTTTATTGAATACAACAATATTCATGTCGTCATAACCGATCTAGACGGAAAAAAGAAACAAGGATTGAGCTTACTCAAGAAACTAAAGAGTCTAGATCCTTTAGTCGAAGTCATCTTTACAGGAAAACCTCTTCCTTCAGAGGAAGTGATGGGCCTGATCAACCAAGGCGCCATAGATTATCTGATTAAACCCCTAAAGTTGAATGCCGTGCATCAAACCCTAAAAAAGATCTTCGAGAAAAGAGTTCTGAGAAGAGAAACTTATCTTTTGGAAAAAAGACTGGAGAAAAAATATTTTTTCAAATCGATGATCGGCAAGAGTCCCTATATGCTCGAGATATTCTCTTTAGTGGAAAACATATCAAAATATTTCTCCAGCGTTCTTATCACGGGTGAAACCGGCACTGGAAAAGAAATGGTAGCCACAGCCATCCATGAACTCAGTCCCACCACAGACAAAGACCTGGTGATTTGTGATTGTGTGTCTATTCCGGAGAATCTATTCGAATCCGAGCTGTTTGGATATGTCAAAGGAGCCTTTACCGGGGCGGATAAGGATAAGCTGGGTCTATTCGATAAGGCTCATAGGGGAACAATTTTTCTTGATGAAATCGGGGAAATCCCCCTTTCTATTCAAGCTAAGCTTTTAAGAGTGCTCGAACATCATCAATTCAAACCTCTGGGTTCCAACGACAACAGAATAGTCGATGTTCATGTGATAGCAGCCACCAGTCGCAACTTAAGAGAATGCATAACAAATGGAACCTTCCGTGAAGACTTGTTGCACCGTTTGAACAAAGTCGAAATCTACATACCTCCCTTGAGAAAAAGGCCAGAAGACATTCCTTTATTGGTAAGACATTTTCTCAATAGCTACAACAAACAATTTTCTAAAAAGATCAAAGGCGTTTCCCGTCAAGTTCAAAAACTATTCCTCAAATATGAATGGCCTGGGAATGTCAGAGAACTTGAAAATGTGATGGAAAGCGCGGCCATGCTCTGCAAGAAGGAATTCATTTCTACTTCCGACCTTCCCAAGTATTTCCAGGAGTCTTTCCCTGAATCAGAAAAAATTCCTTTTATTAAAAGAGAACAACTCACGACTTTAAAGGATTTGGAAAAAGACTATATTTCTTATATTTTAAAACTCACGAATAACAATTTAAGAAAATCTGCCAAGATAATGAATATATCCCGGACTACCCTCTACAACAAATTAAAGAAATACAAAATCAATCGATAACTCAGATCAGCTCAGTTTAAGAATTTCAGCCCTTCCTTCTTAGACACTACTTTTTAATATTGTCCAAGAATATTTCACGTATTTTTCTTAGACTTAATGTTCATATTATGAACATAAACGGAATTCGTTTTAGTTTTATAGCTTATTTATTATAAACAACTTATACAATAATTGAATTATTATGTTCACTATATTAACATAGCAATTCCTCTGTTTTGCCTATTCCTAAAACATCTAAGTTATTCTAATTAAATAAAATAGTAAATATTCAGGCATATTGGCACTATTTTTGCATTAAAGAAGATCTAATTAGTAAAAGGAGCAAAAATATGTGCAAAAAGTTAAAAAAACCCTTGCCTCTAGCCATATTTATAGCCCTCTTCTTCTTCCTTCTTTTCCTTCCTTTGAGGGCAGATGAAAGTGAATCAAAGGAGAATTTAGTCGTCAAAGAAGAAGCACAAGTAAAAGGAAAGGCAATCGAGCTCAATTCTTCTCCCCCAGAAAAAAAATCTTCGATAAGTTTGAAGTCATTTCAGTTGACGGAGAAGGGAATCAAGCCCTATAAAATCAAACTAGATTTTTCTCCCCAGCAAATCGATATCAATCCTGGCTCTCATAGATTTGTGAAGAAGCCTAAAGAGTCCTCTAGCATCCTGTATACATCTTCTTTGATTACTCTGACCTGCCTGAACATTGCTGACTACTGTACGACCGTCAAGGCCTTAAAGTATAAAAGCCTAGACGAAACCAATCCCTTAATGAAGCCCTTCACCAAGAGTACACTTCTGTACACAACTGTTAAGCTGGGGCTAACAGCTTATAATTATTATTTCCTGAATAAACTTTACAAGAAAGACAAAACATTAGCCTGGGCAGTCAGTCTGGTGGCCAACTTTGCCCTGTCCTATGTCGTGGCCAATAACCTCAAGAATATCCAGGAAGCCCAGCACCAATAGGCGCAAAAAAAGAGGACCTCGATGATAGCTTATTTGAAGTACTACTTGAATCAAAACGGGAGAACACCCTCCTTAGACAGCCTCCCGACTCTTGATAACCTAAAAAAGGAATATATTTATTATCTTTTTAAGTTAATGAATAAAAATGTTCATAAGACTGCCGAAATATTGGAAATATCTCCCAATGCACTTTTAGATAAATTAGATAGATACAAAATCAGACTCTAACCACCCCTCCATAAGACTCCTCTCGATTCAAACCAATATTCCCTCAATCTTAGTTGATCCTTTGGTGCTTATGTACTAGGATTTCTGGCTCGACCCAAACCTAAACGAAAATACTGAACCAAAGCCGTATCCTTTCTATAACTTTTTCTTTTCTATACCGTACATAACAATAATTCAGAGTTGAAAAAAATGGAATCTCCAGCCTATTTTTGTCAGAAGAAATCAGGCTGAAGGAATGGAAGGCAAGCCAGATATGTGCATTAGATTTTGTTATCGTGGGAAACACATAAGAACAAAATGAAAAGGAAGTCGTGAATGCAGTCAATCACTATTTTCTATTTACATTTTATTGTTTTCTCTTTAAAATTCTCTGTCTGTTTCAATAAAAGGAGGTCCTCATGAAGTATTCAAGGCAGAAACATCTTATTTCTTTTTTTCTAAGTGTAATCCTTCTTCTTCCCTTCTTTTGTTCTCTCCAAGCCGAACAAAAAAATGACCAAGAGTATACAGCAAAAATATTGGAATACACCACAGAAAAATTCTTCCTGACTGAACTGGTGAATCATCTTCCTGCTTCAGACACAGTGCCTACTCCCCACAAAATCCTGGGGAATGTCATCGGCGCTCCGAATATTCTCCATTACACAGCAGATTTCAACAGGTACTTGAGAGCTGTGGCTGAAGCCAGCCCTCGGGTCATGGCTTTTTCCATCGGCCAGAGTGATGAAGGCAAAGAGATGATCACAGCAGCTGTCTCAGATGAGAAAAACATCCAGAGAATTGAGCGGATCAAGGAAATCCTGGAGCTCCTAGCAGATCCTCGAAAAATAAACGATTCCGAGGCCGACGAATTAATCCACGAGGGAGTCCCAATCTACTGGATAACCGGAGCCATGCATTCGCAGGAAACCGGTTCTTCAGAGATGCTAATGGAACTCGTCTATCGACTGGCTGTAGAGGAGACGGATTTCATCCAAGCCATTCGAAAGAATATAGTGGTCCTGGTAACACCTGTTCTCGAAATTGACGGAAGAGACCGCTACGTGGATACCTATCGCTACAAGAAGGAACATCAGGATAAGAAAACCCTTCCTCTTGTTTACTGGGGAAATTATGTGGCCCATGATAACAACCGCGATACCATAGGTCTAGCTCTTAAGATGAGCGAGAATATATCAAAACTCTATTTCGACTGGCACCCCGCCATCATGCATGACTTGCATGAATCTGTTCCTTACCTTTATACCTCGACAGGAACAGGCCCTTACAATGCCTGGCTCGATCCCATCACCATCAATGAATGGCACGAATTGGCCTATGTTGAGATCTCCGAGATGACAAAACGAGGAGTGCCGGGAGTTTGGACTCATGGTTTCTTCGACGGCTGGGCTCCCAGCTATGCTTTCTATCTCGCCATGTTCCATAATTCTCTAGGCCGCTTTTATGAGACTTTTGGGGGGACAGGAGCAGATACCTTAGTCCGCACTGTCGGAGGTCAATCCGAAAGAGCCTGGTATCGGCCTAATCCTCCCCTTAAAGCTGTCAAGTGGTCATTCAGGAACAACATCAACCTACAGCAAAGCGCCTTGCTCTTTGCTCTGAAACACGTGGCTGATAACAAGACAAAATTTACTAAAGATTTCTATCTCAAGAGCAAGCGTTCAGTAGCTAAGGCAACCGCAGAAGGGCCTGCAGCTTGGGTCATTCCCGCAGACGGAAAGCGTCCCCTGGCAGCGGCTGACCTGGCGAACCTCCTACGACAGCACGGAGTAGAAATTCATAAAGCAGATAAAGACTTCACGATCGAGAAAGAAAAATTTGCTGCAGGAAGTTTTGTCATCCGTATGGATCAGCCCTACAGTCGGTGCGCGGACATGCTGCTCGACACTCAGTATTACAATCCCGATGACCCTCGCCCCTATGATGACACAGGGTGGACCCTGGGCGCTCTCCATAACGTAAAGACTGTTCGAGTGACAGACCAGAAGGTCCTGGAGGTTCCCATGATTCTTCTCGAGGAAGATGCCAAGGTGGAAGGCGGAGTTGCAGAGGCAAAAAGTCCTACGGCTTTCCTCATCAACCACAACGCTGAAAATGCTTTAATGAGGTTTCGCTTCCAGCTCAAAGGAATAAAAATGCTGGCTGCTGAAAGCAGCTTCAAGGCTGGAGGCAAAAGATTCAACGCAGGAACATTCATCATTCCTGTTGAAGGAAACCCTGAGGACATGCTTTCCCAGCTAAAAAAGGCCACAAAAGACCTTGGTCTTACAGCCTACGGCGTGGCGACAGTGCCCAAAGTCAAAACCCATGAATTGGCTGTTCCCAGGATCGCCATCCTCCACACCTGGGTCTTCACCCAGAACGAAGGCTGGTACCGTCTCGCGTTCGAAAAACTGGGAATTCCGTATCATTACATCTCCGTGCAAGACATAAGAGATACACAAGATCTGAAAAGCAAGTACGATGTTATCATCTTTCCTCCAGTCATGTTCGGCAAAGCCCAGAGACTTGTCAACGGTATCAGCGGTGATTCTCCGATCCCTTGGAAAAAATCAGAGAAATACCCGAATTTGGGAGGGCCTGATTCACGGGACGACATTAGGGGCGGAATGGAGCTCAAAGGCATCTTGAACCTCCGCAGATTCATAGAGGAAGGAGGACTTTTTATTCCGATCACTTCCAATGTCAGTCTTCCCATCGACTATGGGATGGTGGAAAGTGTCGCCGTCGTCGAGCCCAAGACTCTCAAAGCCCAGGGCGCTGTTCTTCAAACAAGAATTATCGACACCCGCAGCCCTGTATCTTATGGCTACGATCGAACACTGGGAGTTTACTTTCCAGGAGCTCCTGTCTTAGAAACAGGAATGAAAGCTGTCTTCGGGGTAGACATAGGAGAATTATTCGACGGAGAAACAAAAGGACGCGTAAGCGGCCGAGGAGGTCCGAAAGACCCTGATGTGATCCAGGGCAGACCGCACAAACCTCCAAAAATCAGGGGCGCAGGAACAGGAATCCCCCCTGAGTATCGAGACATGCTTCAGCTCTATTTACCTCCTGATATGAACACGATCAGGGTTATTCTTCGCTTCAGCCAGAAAGAAAAACTGCTCATCAGCGGCATGCTGGCTGGAGGAGAAGAACTTCAGAATAAGGCGGCAGTGATCGATGTTCCCCTGGGAAAGGGCCACATCCTTCTTTTTGCCATCAACCCCATGTGGCGTTATGAAACCCATGGGAACTTCTCTTTGCTCTTTAATGCCGCCTTGAATTATAATAATCTGGATGCTGGCCGTCCAAAAGCATCCAAGAAGGAATGAATGAAAAGGAGGAATCCATGAAAAAAACATATTCGTTCTTAGTCTTATTCTTCTTTTTTCTGGGACTTATGACTTCTCCTGGTCTTGCCCAAAAGAGCCAAAAAATCTTAAACAAAATGATCAAGGCTCAGGGCGGGAAAAAAGTCCTGGAGAAAATCAATGACACCACTCTTACCGGCACCTTCGAAATGCCTGCCATGGGCATAGACGGAACCATAACTATTTATCAAAAAGAACCGAATAAATTGCGCTGGGACGCAGAGATCTGGGGCACGATGATGACCCAGGCTTTTGATGGAGAAACAGCCTGGGCAACCGACCCTCAGACTGGAAGCACCCAGGAAATGCCTGAAAAAATGGCCGAAGATTTCAAGCGCGGTGCTCTCGGCAGAGACAGTCTCCTCAATCCAAAAAAATTCGGAATCACCTACGCCCAGAAAGGCAAAGAGAAGATCGAAGACAAAGACTATCTGGTTTTAGAGCAGACTTTTGCTGATGGCTACAAGGCTACTCTCTATGTGGACCCGAAAACCTATCTTGTCCATAAAAGTAAAGGTATGAGTTTGAATCAAGCGGGAGTTGAAGTCGAAACAGAAACTTATGTGTCTGACTACAGAGAAATCGATGGCGTGATGGTTGCTCATTCCATGAAGGTTTATCAGGATGGTGAAGAATTTATGACCATGGTCATCGATGAGGTGATCTTCAACTCTGGCCTGGAAGATTCTCAATTCTCGATGAGCGAATAGTACCTGCTTTTCGCAGCCGACAATTTGTTTCTTTAATTTCTCATCGCCCGAACAGATAGATAGATGAAAAGAGTCTCTGCCTCTCTCTTTTGTTTTCTTCTTCTCCTGACAGTGTCCTGCGCCATCAACCCTGTCACCGGAAAGTACGAGCTCAGCCTTATCTCAGAACAGCAGGAAATTTCGCTGGGAAAGGAAACAGACGAAGAGATTCGCCAGCAATACGGAGTCTACGATTCTCCTTCCCTGGAAGAGTATGTCAAAAGAGTAGGAATGGCTCTGGCCCCCCATACTCACCGCCCTAATCTTGTCTACCATTTCGCAGTCCTCGACGCTCCTGTGGTCAATGCCTTTGCCTTGCCAGGAGGATACATCTATGTGACCCGTGGCGCTCTGGCCATGATGAATTCAGAAGCTGAGCTGGCTGCGGTCTTGGCTCATGAACTCGGGCATGTCAATGCTCGTCATGGCGTTCACCGGCTGAGCAAGCTGCTCCTGGTTCAAATCGGATTGAACGTCGGGAGTGCCCTGAGCGATACTTTCGCCAAACTTTCAGGGGTGGCCAGTGTAGGCATTCAACTCCTGTTCCTCAAGTACAGCCGGGATGACGAAAGAGAAGCCGATGCTCTAGGAGTCGAATATGCTCGAAAAGGAAGCTATAATCCTGGGGCAATGGTCAGCTTCTTCTCTTCATTACAAAAATTGGGCGACCTTTCAGAAGGGCAAAGCCTACCTGGTTTTCTTTCTACCCATCCCTTGACGAGCGAGCGCATCCAGAACGTTAAAGCCATATTCCTAGAGAGTGACCAGCAGCTCGCCTTTAGGCAGATGCCTTACCTCAAGCAGCTAGAAAATATCGTTTTCGGTCCTAATCCTCGTCAGGGATACGTAGAGGAAAATACTTTTTATCACCCTGATATGCGTTTTTCTTTCTCGTTTCCAAAACGCTGGAAGCTTCAGAATGAGCCCTCCCAGGTCGTTCTAGCCTCTGAAGATGGAAAGGCGGCAGTCTTGCTCCGAGTCGAGAGCAGTTCCGAGGACCTTAAAGACTATGCTCAAAGAAAAGCTGAGGAGCTTGAGGAAAGATTCCTTATCAGTGAGCAAAGCTTAACTATTAACGGTTTGAGTTCTTTCCAGCAACTCTACGATATAACCCGTCCAGAAAAAGAAACGTTAAGGATGCACCTCACTCATATCCAGAAAGGTTCCTCCATATTCTCTTTTTATGCCCTCAGCACCACCAATGATTTTTCTGCTTACAATTCTCAATTCAGCTCCCTTGTCGGTTCATTCAGGGAGCTCAGAGACAGTACACACCTCAATCGGAAACCAAGAAGACTGAAACTCGTTTCAGCAGATGGAAAGCAGACTCTCAAACAGATATTTAGAAGAGCCGGACTGAAAAAAGACTTGTGGGCTAAACTGGCCATCATGAACGGGATGGAACTTGAACAAATTCCCGGGCAGAATCAATTGGTAAAAATAATCAAATAGAACACTTTAAAAAATCAGCAAAAGATTGGGGACGGTTCTATTTTTTCTCAACAGCGGAGTCAGACTTTTTTATGAATTGATGCCAAAGAGATAGAAAGAAGTCTAGGTTACAAATAAAGATAAAATCTGACTCCAATGAAAAAATAGAACCGTCCCCATTATATCCCCATTATAATTCTCTGGAAGGAAACAAAGGGATAAAGACCACAGGCCTTGTTTGTAGGTTTTAAACTTCTGTCTGATCCAGAACGCTGTAAGCAAGCTTCAAGGCTTCGAGGCCTTCTTCACCGCTGACTTTTCTCTTCTTGCCTTCTCGAGCTGATTTCAGAAAGCCTGTTAACTCCCTCTTGAGAGGCTCTTCTTTCTTTATCTTTAAATTCTTTATATCCGTCTGGCTCCCGTTTAACGGAAAGATCTTAACTTCTTGATCGATATAATCGATCGAATAATAGGAAGTGGGTTCAAATATTCTCAATTTCCTCACCTTTCCCTGATGGACGCGGCTTGCCGTGATGTTGGCCACGCAACCTGATTTGAATTCCAGGCGGGCTGTGGCTATGTCAATCTTATCTGAAAGAACGTGGATTCCTGAAGACTTTATGACGCTAACCTCATCCTTGATCAAGGCCAAAATAATGTCGAGGTCATGGATCATCAAGTCAAGAACCACATCGATATCTAGCGAGCGGGCTGAAAAAGAACCCAATCTCTGGACCTCGATGAACTTGGGCTCAGTAATCATGTTTTCCAAAGCCTCCACAGCTGGATTAAACCTCTCTGTATGTCCGACCTGAAGGATGACTCCATTTTTCTTCGCCAAGGAGACCAATTTCTCTCCTTGTTCTATGGTTTCGGTGATTGGTTTTTCGACTAAAACAGATTTTCCGCCCCGAAGCAAATTCATGGAGATAGAAAAATGCTCAGAGGTTGGAGCAGCAACAATGGCTGCGTCTATCTCATCCAGCATATCATTGTAATCTTGATAGTATCTCACGCCATGGCGATTGCCAATCTCAACAGCTTTTTTGAAATTGACATCAGCCACACACTTCAACTCTGCCTCTTCCAAATAGGATAAAATCCTGGCATGCTGTACGCCTAGATATCCGACTCCTATAATCCCGACTTTCACTTTCTCCATTTTTCTCTCCAGCTGAAGGTTTGCCTTTATTAAATATCCTTAAATTCTTTGGCCATTATCAAAATCTTATTGTTATTGGCTAATGATATGGCCTCTTCTTTTTGAAAGAATAGCACTTTTAGAGCTTCGATACAAAGGGCTGCTCCCTCAACTTCTACTAGAGTCTCGATAGTCCTGAGCCCCACTCCCGGCAAATCAATCTTCATGTCTTGAGAAGTTCGAGCAGCTTTTACGGCTACAATCCCTTTTCCTGCTAATTCCCCTCCCCTCTTAATAGTTTCATCCGTTCCTTCTATCCCTTCTATGGCTACCACGGTTTTATCCTTAACGATGACTGTCTGTCCCACGTCCAAATCAGCAATTTTCTTGGCCATTCTCGAACCAAGCTGAATATCATTCTCCATCTCCGCATTAGGTTTAAACTCGGTCATGACGCCTTCCTGACAAAAATAGGAAGAGAGGAAGGGCGTGGGATCGATGACTCGAATTCCTTCCCGGCCTAAGAGTTTAATCAAGGCTTCCATTAGGCTAGTAGGAGTTTTGTCTTTCATGCTCCGGAGAAGAACAAGAAGACCCTGATCGAATCTCTCTTCTTCAAAGATCTGTCTCTGATCAACCTTTCCTACCATTAAAACTTCATGAATTCCATTTTTCTTTAAAAAAGAAATGAGTCCTGGAATGTCACCTCCTTCAATCCAACGAAATACCTCGGCCTTGCCCTCGAGACCAGGATCTGCCTCTCCCTTCAGACCGACTACCGTACAGGCATAATCCTTTTTTTTGGCTTTTTCCAGAATCAAGAAGGGCAACATCCCAGAGCCGGCAACTATTCCGATTCGATGTCCCATTTCTCTGGTGTCTTCTTTATGAATCCCCTTTCGGAAGATTGAATAAATTTAATGATTTCATCTTTATCTTCGGAAGGCGGGAATTTTTCCTCGATCTTCTCGATGGCTTGAGTGGTGTTTAAATCAGAGAAAAAAATAATCTTAAACATGTCCTTCAGGATTTTGATTCGTTGACTAGAAAAGCCCTTTCGTCTCAATCCCACAATATTCAACCCATAGACTAAGGCTGATCTGCTACCAGCAACCCGACAAAAAGGAAGAACATCTTGAGTGATGACCGAGTAGCCGCCGATAAAGGCGTGTCTCCCGACTTTGCAGAATTGATGAACTCCGCTGAAAGCACTTATCGTAACGTAATCATCCACCGTCACATGACCAGCTAAAGTGGCACCATTGATGAATACAGTTTCATTTCCGACCGTGCAATCGTGCCCGACATGAGAATAGGCCATGAAATAATTGTCGCTACCGATTATGGTTTTTTTCCCTCCTTTTACTGTTCCCCGATTTACGGTCATGAACTCACGGAAAATGTTCCGGTCTCCGATCTTAACCAGGGTCTTCTCTCCTTTATAAGTCACATCTTGCGGCTCGGTTCCGATGGAAGTAAAAGAAGAAAAATGACAATCGGCTCCTATCTCTGTTTTGCCGGTAAGGAAGACACTAGCTTCAATTCTAGTATTCTTGCCGATGGAAACATCTTCACCGATAAAAGCAAAAGGACCGATGGAGACGCCGGTATCTATTTTGGCTTGAGAATGAACGGAAGCTGAGGGATGGATGAAGACTTCATCTCTTTTCATAGATATCCTTTGTATTGAACAAAGAGGCCATGATCTCTCCCTCGGCCACGACCTCATTATCAACCGAAGCCGTTCCCCGGACATGACAAAATCTGCTCTTGAGCTTTATGATTTCGACTCTCAATCTTAACTGATCGCCTGGAACAACTGGTTTTCTAAACTTTAAGTTATCGACCTTGCTCAATAAGACAAATTTGGTTTCAGGTTCGGCAACAGTATGGTAGAGAAGGATTCCTCCAGTCTGAGCCAGGGCCTCGACGACGAGAACCCCGGGCATTATCTTCTTTTCTGGAAAATGCCCCTGAAAGTAGGGTTCGTTATAGGTGACATTCTTGATGGCAGTAATAAATTTACCCCCTTCGATCTCCAGAACTCTATCCACCAAGAGGAAAGGATAGCGATGGGGAAGAAATTTAAGGATTTCTTCGATATCTATCAATTCTTTATTTTTTGGCTGCCTTGGAAGCGTCGTATCTCTTGATGACTTCATCCGTGATGTCGATCCCCGGGCTGAAATATAGGGCTCCACTGTTAGCCAGGTCAAAAATGATATCAAACCCTTTCTCTTTTCCGAGCTGCTCGATGATGGGCAACAATTCACCCTTGACTTTGTTGAAAAGCCTCAACTGGAGTTCCTGCAACTCTCTGAGCGAATCTTCTGCCCGGCGCTTACGATCTGTTCGTTTTCTGTCTATATCAGACCTTAAATCAAGGAGCGATTGCTCACTCAAGGTCAATCTCTGGGTATTCATTTTTGATTCGAGTTTACGGATGTCTTCATCGATATCGGCCAGTTCACCCTGGACTTTTTTGTCCTTCTCTTGGAGCTGAGCAATAACTCTTTTACCTTCCGTTGAACTTTCCAGGACTTGCTGAGAATTGATGACGCCTATTTTGGGGAGCTGCTGGGCATAACTCGACGCAACCAGAACAGCAGCGAATAGAATGAACAAAATAATGGTATTCGAGCTTCTCCATTTCATCTTATAGCCTCCTTTAATGGATTTCGATAAACGTGTGTTTTCTTTAAAAAGTTGTCCCAACTGCAAAACGGAACTGAAAGTTGGAATCTTCAGCGTATATTTTTGGATTATTATAAGCAAAAATCAATCTGAAGGGAATTCGTAAAGCTGGGACAAATATCCTCATCTCGAGCCCGGCAGAAGTGTATAAATTCCTCAGGCTCACTTTCTGCTCGGGCCCGTAAGCATTCCCGCCATCATAGAAAAAGATGGCATACAAAGGACCGCCGACCGGGATTATGTATTCGACATTGAATACCAGAGATTTATCTCCGCCCAAATTCCTGAAATTCTCATCCCGAGGACCTATGGAATAGATGTCATATCCTCTTATGGATCTTTCTCCTCCCAGGTAAAATCTTTCCCAGAAGGGAAGATCAGAACCCGGCCGAGGCTTGACATACTGGTATTCCACATGAAAACCAAACACATGTCCACTCCATAAGGGCTGGAAGCGAGTGAACTCAAGACGGGGTTTGATCAAGTCGATTTCCCCTCCCAGAATACCACCCGAGAACTTGCAAGAAGCTAGATACATTGTTCCTTTGCTTGGAGTCAAAGGACTGTCAATAGTGGATCGATAAATCGTAGGGATTATGCTGCTGGTTTTATAATTTCCAGCACCAAAATAGGTTCCATAATAAAAGGGATTATAGAAGAATGGGGACTCTTCATCCTCTGAAGGAAGCTCTATATCTACCAGCTCATACCGATAGGTTAAATTTGTCCTCCAGTATCCTTTTATCCGGCCTCCGACCATGAAATCGGCTCCCTTTCCTCTCCGGTTGTAAAGGCCGGGAAGGATAATTTTTCGATCATAGATATTGAAACCCAAAGTCACAGGATAATCGAGGAAATAGGGCTCAGTAAAACCAAACATGTAGTTCTTGACTCTTTTTCCTTGCTGGACCATGAATTCCAAGTTTTCTCCAGCTCCCAGGAAATTGACTGTAGAATAGCTCAAAGCAATAAATGTCCCTTCATAACCGCTGTAACCTGCTGTGAATTGGATGTTGTTTCTTTGGAGCTCTTTGACATTTAGTAAAACATCCATCTGGTTCGGATCGTCGGCACTGGGCCTGATATCAGGCTCCTGCTCCAACTCAACTAATCCTAACTGCTTGATTCTCAAGAGACTATTCTTGAAATAAGCCAGGCTGAACCTGTCTCCCTCTCTCAAGAGGAATTCCCTCCTGATGACCTTGTCCTTGGTGTAATTATTGCCCCTAAATTCAAGGCGATGCAAATAAGCCACCTCGCCTTCATAGATGTTAAAAGTCACGTTCACTAGCTTTCTTTTGGGATCAAGGCTCTCCACCGGAAACACTTGAGCCCGCAGATAGCCTCCATCTCGGTAGACCTCACCGATATCCTCGATGCTCTTTTCTCTGTTTTTCGTGCTGTAGAGATCGCCTTTTTTATATTTAATGAGCGTGCTTAGAAACTTCGTCGACAGAGCTGTATTCCCCTCAATCTTCACCTCTCCAACCCGGTAACGGTAGCCAGCATTGACTGGGATAATGATCTTCATCATTTTCTGCTTCTTCAGAAAAATCGTCTTCTTGGTGATTTCTTCAACCCGCGGCTCCCCTATAGAAGCTTCCATGAAACCGTACTCTTGGAATTTCTTCTTAATATTGGCTAAATCTTCCTCTAATTTGTTCTGTTTATATACATCTTTTCCAGTTATCCAGGAGATGAGATCATGCTTTCTATTCTGTTTCATAGCCTCTTTAACGACGCTAGGCGGGATTTTAGATTTTCCCTCAAGAATAACCTGGCCGACTCGAATCTTTGGGCCTTCATCGATGTCAAATATGACTTCGACTTCATTCTTTCCCTGTTTCTCAGTCTTGACTTTGACTTGTCCGGACTGCAATCCTTTTTCCAGAAGGAGATCTTCGATTGTCCTTTTTATCCTCTGAATTCTATAAGGGCTGTAATAAGAATACGGAAGGACATATTCATCCGTCTCTTTCAATTTATTAACAATATCGTCTTCCTTCACCTTTTTTCCGGTTTTGTAAACAATATTTCTTATGACCGGGTTTTCCACCACGGTAATTCTTACGATCTTTCCCTGGTTTCCCTGCGCTTGCTCGATTCTAATATCGGAAAAAAAGCCTGTTTCCCATAAAACGCGGAAGTCTTTTTTTATCAAACTGTCATTGAAATACTCACCCTCTCTTGAGGAAAGATAATAGAGGATCGTATCCCGGGTTACCCGCTCGTTCCCGACTATTTCAATTTTTTCGACCATTTCCTGTCCAAATAGAAATAGGGGAAGACAGAGGAAAATCAAACTAAAAATGAACTTTTTCATCTTACTTTCCTTATAACATAATGGTTGTTTTTTTTCAAAGACTTAAGCCAATCCATAAGCAGAAGATCGGGGAGCAAAACTATTCCTAAAAACCTTTTCCATCATGAGTCTAAAGAGGCTTCCCAGGAAGCTCCAACTCTTATAACCTCATTTGGAGGATAAAAGTTTCAGACTTCCCTTTTCCATCAAGTAAACCTTATCGCAGAAATTAGCGACCTTCTCATTGTGGGTTACTACGACGGAAGTGAGCTTTTTTCTTATATGCAGGTCTTTAATCAACTGCAGGATCTGCTCTCCGGTTTTCCAATCCAGATTACCGGTTGGTTCATCAGCCAATAGCAATTTCGGCTCGTTAGCTAAGGCTCGGGCTACAGCCACTCTTTGCTGCTCGCCTCCAGAGAGTTGAGCTGGTCGGATATGTATCTTCTCTTCAAGGAAGACCTCGCGGAGGAGGTCAGAAGACCTTTTCGCAGCCTCTTCCCGTCCAACTCCCTTTATCAAAAGAGGAAAGCTGACGTTCTCGAGACTCGTGAATTCAGGCAGCAGATGGTAGAACTGGAAAACAAAACCGATTTTCTGGTTCCTGATTTCTGCCAGTTCTTTCTCGCTCTTCCTGGAAACATCTTCTCCTTCTAGGAATATCTTTCCTCTCGTAGGCCTGTCCAGGATTCCCAACAGATTAAGGAGGGTCGTTTTTCCCACGCCAGACACACCCATTATGGCCACGAAATCACCTTTATTGATTTCGAAGTCTATTCCCTTAAAGACATGCAGGACACCCTCGGGTAAAGGATAGTCCTTGGTCAAGTCTTTAACTTCGAGCATTCTATTCATATTTCAAAGCGATTACCGGATCAACTCTTGCTGCCCGGTGGGAAGGAAATAGAGTCGAAAGAAAACTGATCAAAAGGGTAATGCCGATGATCAATACCAAATCAACGATCTTGGGATGAAAAGGCACATGAGACATCTGATAAATATCCACCGGAACCTTTATAAGCTTGAAAGTGTTGGCTAGCCAACACGATATCAAGCCTAGAGTTATTCCGACTACTGTCCCTATGATTCCGATAAAGGCTCCTTGGAGAAAAAATATTTTCTTGATGTTTTGAGAGGTAGCCCCCATGGCTTTGAGAATCCCGATATCTCGAGTCTTTTCCATGACCATCAAGATCAAGGAGGCAATAATATTCAGAGCCGCTACCAGAACGATCAAAGTAATGGTCAAGAACAAGACCTTTTTCTCTAATTTTAACGCAGAAAAAAGGGATTTGTTGAGCTCCATCCAAGTCGTGGTGTAAGTATACAGAGGCAAATGCTCTTTTATCTGGACAGCAATTCGGGGAGCTTGGAAGATATTGCTGAGCTTAATCTGCAGATGACTGATCCGGTCTTTCATGTCGAAAAATTTCTGGGCGACTTCTAAGGAAACGATCGCTGTGGAGACATCGAAATCGTAAAGCCCGGTACTGAAGATCCCAGTGACGATTGCTTTTTTTACTCTGGGCATGATGCCGATGGGAGACAAACGGGAAGATGAGGTCAAAACTGTTACCACATCTCCTACCCCAGCCCCGATTTGGAAAGCCATCTCTCGGCCAAGAAGAATGCCGTCTCTCTTGGCATCTTCAGGAGGCAGTTTCCCTTGTTCCAGGTCTTGAAGCCAAGGAGAATCTTTCTTTTCTATATCGAAATCAATCCCTTTAAGCAAAGCTCCTGAACTCTTGGAAGGGCCGCTGATCAGCACTGTGCTGTAAACCACCGGAGAAAGAAACTTAATCCCTTCCACACCCTCTATTTTCGAGATAAGCTGAGGATAATTCCTCAACCCCTCCCCTGAAAGGTCAGAGACGATGATATGAGAGCTGGCACCAAGAATTTTATCTTGAACATCTTCTTGAAAACCTGTTATGAGCGCTAAAGCGATGACCAAAGCCATCACTCCTATGGTGATACCCAGGACAGAGATGAAGGTGATGACAGAAATGAAGGCTTGTTTTCTCTTGGCTGTCAGGTAACGTTTGGCAACGAATAATTCATAGCTCATGGCATCACTTTTTTTCTAGTCTCAGTAAGTTTCTCTGTTTTGCCTTTCCTAATCTTTTGGCCTGAGGAGTGGAAAAAGAATGACCTCCCTTATAGATTTTTTATTGGCAAAAATCATCACTAGGCGGTCGATCCCGATGCCTTCCCCTGCGGTGGGAGGAAGTCCGTATTCCAGGGAGTTAATGTAATCTTTATCAATCCAATGAGCTTCTTCAACTCCTTTTTTCCTCTCCGCAGCCTGCTGTTCGAACCGTTTCTGCTGCTCTTCAGGGTCAGCCAGTTCGCTGAAGGCATTGGCTATCTCCATTCCTCCGATGACGAGTTCGAAGCGCTCAGCCTCATCAGGATCTTTTTTAGAAGATTTGGCCAAAGGAGACACGATTTTAGGAGGATTTATAACAAAAGTCGGCTGCACGAGGTTCGGCTTCACGTTTTTATCAAAAATTATGTCTAAGGCCTTCCCGAAGCTCATAACCTTTTTCTCGGGAGTCAGGTTGGAAGCAATTTCCATGATTCCCTTCTCGTCCTCGAATCGGCTGGGGGCAAGCCCGCTGTGCTGGACCAAAGCATCTTTAAACTTGAGCCTCTTCCAAGGTCTCTTGAAAGAAATTGTCTTCTCTCCAAATACGGCTTCCTCTTTTCCTAACAGAGTCTGGCAGAGGGAATTGATAAGCTCTTCAGTCAAGTCCATGAGGTCATGATAGTCGCTGTAAGCTTCATAAAACTCGAGCATCGTGAACTCGGGATTGTGTTCGGAAGAAATCCCTTCGTTCCGGAAATTGCGGTTTATTTCATAGACTTTCTCGAGGCCTCCGACTGTCAATCTTTTCAAGTATAATTCAGGAGCAATCCTCAGGTACAAATCAATACCTAAAGCATTGTGATAGGTTTTAAAAGGACGAGCCAGTGCTCCTCCGGGAATGGGCTGCATCATCGGAGTTTCCACTTCCAGGTATCCTCTCTGGTCAAAGAATTTTCTTATCTCAGAGATCATAGTGCAGCGGAGCTGGAAAATCTTCCTGACTTCAGGATTCATGATTAAATCGAGATGTCTTTTACGGTAACGGAGTTCAACATCCTGCAATCCGTGCCATTTCTCGGGCAGGGGATGAAGAGACTTGGCTAGAAAATTAAATGTTTCAGCTTGAACAGAGAGTTCTCCAGTTTTTGTCTTGAACAACAGCCCTTCTACAGAAATGATGTCCCCGATGTCGAAAAGAGAAAAGAGATTATAATTCTTTTTCCCGACTTTATCCTCACGCAGGTAAACTTGGAGTGTGTTCTGACCATCGGAAATATGAAAAAAAGTCGCCCGTCCCATTTTTCGGATGGAAAGGATTCTCCCCGGAACAGCGACTTTGATCTTCTGCTCTTCAAGAGCTTCTTTAGTCAAAGAACCATAGTTGGACACCACTTCGATAACAGAATGAGTTTTTTCTGCTTTATGAGGAAAAATATCTATTCCTTCTTCAACAAGTTTTTCCAGCTTCTGCTTCCGGATTATTTCCTGGTCGATCAACTTCTTTTCGTCTGATTTGCTCTGCTGGACTTTCTCTTTTTTAGCCTTTTTTTCAGTCATCTTCTCCTTCCTTCGAAGAGTCTTTCCCTACCTCTAGCTTTTTCCTGACAGCGTCTAGGATACCGTTAACAAAAGCCGCTGCCTCGTCGCTGCTGAACTTTTTGGCGATCTCAATAGCCTCATTGATGATAACAGCTGGAGCAAGGCTCTTTTCATACAGGAATTCAAAAACAGCTATTCGGAGAATATTCCGATCAACGTGAGCCATCCGAGAGAGACGCCAATGGTCGGAGAGAGATTGAATAAGACTATCAATCTCCTCTTGGTGAGAAACAATTCCTTTAACTATCCGATTGGAATAATCTTTTATCTCCTCAGAAGCTTTTTTCTCTTTCCAGAACTGGTCTGTTGCCTTTTCGATTTGAGGCTTATTGAATTCGAGCTGAAAAAGAATCTGGAGAGCGCTTTCTCGGGCTTTCCTTCTCCTTCCCATAAAGAGGCTTTCTCAGAGTCCTGATTTTTTCACCAAATTCAGGGTTTCCACCAGCGAGACTACGGCATCCCATCCTTTATTCCCGGCTTTGGTGCCTGCCCGCTCAATTCCCTGTTCAATGGTATCCACGGTTAAGATGCCAAAGGAAACGGGGAGTTCTTCTTCCATGGAAATTTGAGCGAGGCCTTTGGTGACTTCAGCGCTTAAAAAATCAAAATGAGGAGTATCCCCCCTAATCAAAGCGCCCAAACAGATAATACCGTCGGCTTTCTTCGCTTTGGCCAGTTTCTTAACGAGGAATGGGATCTCAAAAGACCCAGGCACTTTATAGACAGAGATATTTTCTTCCTCTGCTCCGAGCTTATGGAGAGCATCGAGGGCCCCCTCTAGGAGTCTTTCAGAGAGGAACTGGTTAAAACGGCTGACTACGATTCCAATTTTTAATCCTTTTGCCTGGAGTTTTCCTTGATATGTTTTCATCTTTCTCTCCTTTACTTACCCTGAAAATTCGCCTCTCTTTTCCAAGAAGGCCTTTCTTCTCTGAGGGCTATTTTCATTCCTTGGCGCTTTTCCATCTTTCTTCTCAGTCATTAGGTTTTCCTATTCCGCTTTCTCACACTTATCGGTTCATGAAAATATTACCTCATTTATCCCATAAAAGGGAATCCCTAAACAATTCTTTTTTCGTATATTCTGTATTTCTTATAGACTTTCCCTCCTGTAGAGGCAATAAATCTGTTTATGGCTTCATTGTCCTCGAGCTGCCAGGATGTCTCGGCCCACTCGTATCCCCTAACCTGGGCGTTCTTTTCTAGCTCGGAATAAAGAAGGTAGCTCAGGCCTGTCAGCCTGTATTCATTCAAGACGCCGAAAACTATTCCTCTCATTCCTTTGATTTTTTTTCGATAGAGGAAGAACTTTAGGATTCCAAAAGGTAAGAGTCGTCCGTTCATTTTCTTAAAAACTTCATTTAAATTAGGCATACCAAAAATAAAGCCAACCGGCTTCCCTCTATCTTCAGCTAGTATGACAAGGCTGTAGTCAGCAACCATCTTGAGCTTTTTGACCATGTAGCTCATTTCCTTCTCGGTCCAGGGAACAAACCCCCAATTCTTCTCCCAGGCCTCGTTATAGATAAACTTTATCTTTTCCGCGTCCTGGTCAGCGGTTTTTCTTTTTAGATTTCTCAAAGTGATATTCGTCTCACTCTTAGTCTTTTCGACAATCTGATGGACTTTTTCTGCTGTGGGGTGATCTTTAGTCATGATAAAGGCTAACAGGTCCTTGGCTTTTCTCAACCCGCATTTTTCCATAAGTTCCAGATAATAGGGAGGATTATAGGGCATCATGATCACGGGGGGAGAATCGAAGCCTTCAACCAGAAAAGCACACTCATCATTCATGGAAAGGTTCACTGGGCCCCTCAAAGTGTCCATTCCCCTCTCTCTTCCCCATTCCGCAACTTTGTCCAGGAGGATCTTGGCTGTGTCCAGATCATTCAAGCTTTCATAAAGTCCAAAAAAGACGATTTTCTCATCATGAAACTGATTATGATTTTCGTCCATAATGGCCGCGATTCTTCCTGTTAGCCTATCATTCTTATAGGCTAGAAAGAGGTCCATCTTAGCGTGTTCAAAAAAAGGATTCTTATCTCTGCTCAATCTTTCTTTAAGGTCTAGGATCAAGGGTGGAACCCAATGGGGATCATTCTTGTAAATTCTCCAGGGGAAGTGGATGAATTTCCTTAAGTCCCTTTTTGAATTGACCCTGACTACTGACGTTTTCTCCATTTTCAGTCCCTCCTGAGTTTTGTTATTTTAACAAATCAAGGCTTGTTTTGCACTAACTCTTTTAAATAGTGCAGTATATCCTCTTCCTTTTTTTATTTTCCTTAATTGCCTTGTTGGCAGTTAAGCAAAAATTGAACCATCCCCATATATTTTTTCTCTTTTATTTACCTATTCAAACAATTTTTGGACCGCGTTGGGGCTAGTCTTGTATTGCGAAAAATTTTATGGTAAAAAGTTAAATCATCATCCAATCCACTCTTGACAGGGGAAAGGAGATAAAAATGAAAAAAGTCACAAACTTCGAAGAGCTGACCCCAGATAAATTAAGGTGGAAGCTAGACCCTGAACAAATCCCATTCAAAACCACTGATGAGTGCAAGCTATGTGAAGGAATAATCGGCCAAAAAAGAGCTCTTAAAGCTATCCAAACAGGGCTGGATATCAAAAGCCTTGGTTATAATGTGTTTATCACCGGGATGGTTGGAACAGGCCGAACCACGACGATTAAACAATTCCTGGAGAAACTGGAGAAGGAAGAAGAAGAAACTCCTGATGACATCCTCTATGTCAACAACTTCAATTCTCCTGATGAGCCCATGTTGATAACGCTGCCAGCAGGAAAAGGAAAGCTACTCCAAGAATCCATGGAAAATATGATTGAAATGCTCAAAACCAACATTCCTGAACTGCTCAAGAGCAAGTACTACACAGAAAAACGAGACAGCATCATTGAAAGCCAGCAAAAAAAACAAAAAGAACTTCTGAGGAATTTCGAGGAAGAGGTCGCCAAAGAAGGATTCTCAGTCGTCCAGGTCCAGATGGGGGTTTTCGTAAAGCCTGATCTCATTCCTTTGATCGAAGGAGAACCCACCCCTTTTAACAAGATAGAAGCTCTGGTCAGAGAGAAAAAACTATCTAAAGAGATTCTGGAGGATTTAAAGGAAAAATACGAAAAATTAACGGATAAACTCGAAGCCATCTTTGCCCAGATGAAAGAACTGGAGGAAGAAACACGGCAAATGCTGAAGAATTGGGATTCCGACTCCATAACTCCCATCATCAAAGGAGCTGTCTCCGAAATACGAGCCAAATTTCCCTTCCCTAAGATCTCCGATTATTTAGACAATGTCGAACAAAACCTGATAAAGAAAATTAACCTCTTTAAAGCTCAGAAAAAAGAAGAAGAAAAATTGCCTTTGGATCCCTTCATAGAATATCGAGTTAACCTTCTTGTAAATAATGCTGATCTAAAAGGCGCCCCCGTGATCATGGAAACCAATCCTAATTACGTCAATCTTTTTGGCTCGATCGAATCTACCCCGACTCGTTTAGGAATGTGGCAGACAGATTTCACCAAAATAAAATCTGGCTCATTCCTCAAAGCCAATAAAGGATTTTTAGTGATAAACGCCCTGGATGCTCTAGTTGAGCCAGGGGTATGGCCTACTCTTAAGAGAACCTTGAGGAATCAGATTTTTGAGATCCAAAATTACACACCGTTGTATCTGATCTCCACATCCCGACTTAAACCCGAACCTGTTAAATGCGAGGTCAAAGTGGTTATGATCGGGGATGCTTATGTGTATAACCTCCTTTATTTTTTGGATGCAGACTTCAAGAAAATATTCAAGGTCAAGGCCGAATTCGACTCAGAAATGGACAAAGACAAGGATACAATCAAAGAATACACCAGTTTCATAAAGAAAATATGCGTGGAGGATAATCTGAATCCCTTCGACAAGGAAGGAATTGCTGCGGTAATCGAGTATGGAACAAGGCTGGCCGGAAGACAAAGGAAAGTCTCGACTCGCTTTCATATCATAACCGATGTCATTCGGGAAGCAAGCTACTGGGCCAAGAAGGAAAAGAAGAAACAGGTCAGCCGCCAGCATGTGGAAAAGGCGGTCGAAGAGCGGTTCGAACGGGTGAGCCTCGTTGAGGATAAAATCCAAGAGCTTATCGAAGAAGGAACCCTTATGATCGACACCAAAGGCAGCATTGTCGGTCAAGTGAACGGTCTGTCCGTCTACGATATGGGGGAGGTTGCCTTTGGAAAGCCAACCCGAATCACAGCCAAGACTGCTGTGGGGAGAGCAGGAGTCATCAACATCGAGCGGGAAGCGGACTTGAGCGGCCGGACTCATAACAAAGGAGTTCTGATTCTAGGAGGCTATCTAAGAGGAAAATATGCTCAGAAAAGGCCTTTTTCTCTCTCAGCTAGCCTTGCCTTCGAGCAGTCCTATTCAGGGGTTGATGGTGACAGCGCTTCTTCGACTGAAGTCTATGCCATTCTCTCCAGTCTCTCTGACCTGCCCTTACGCCAAGACATCGCTGTAACTGGTTCCCTTAACCAGAAGGGAGAAATCCAACCCATAGGGGGAGTGAACGAAAAGATTGAGGGATTCTTCGATGTCTGCAAGGCTAAAGGCTTGACTGGGAATCAAGGCGTGATCATTCCCCACCAAAATGTCCAAAACCTCATGCTGAGAAAGGATGTGATAGAAGCTGTTGAAAAAGGTAAGTTCCATATCTATCCGGTTAAGACCATCGATCAAGGGATCGAAATTCTCACCGGCATTAAGGCAGGTGAGATAAAAGAGGATGGAACATTTGAAAAAGGAACCATCAACCACACCGTTGACCAAGAATTACAGAGACTGGCGAAAAGCTGGAAAGAGTTCGCTGCTCCCTCAGAAAAAGACTAGAGGTTGACTAGCTCTTTGAGTTTTTTTATCTCCTGCTGTCGGAGAAAACGCCACGTTCCTGACTTCAGCTTCCCGATCTTCAATCCTGCAAAATCCACTCTTACCAGCTTAAGAACTCTATGACCAATAAATTCAAACATCCTCCGAACTTCTCTCTTTCTTCCCTCATGGATTTCAATCCTGAGGAGACTTCTTTTGGGATTGCCCTCCAGAAGAGTCACTTTGGCCGGAGCCGTCTTCTTTCCATCAAGAAATACCCCTTTCTTTAGCTTGGAAAGCTTAGCCGAGTCCGGCTCTCCTTTGACTTTAACCAGGTAGGTTTTTTTGATGTTGTAGCGGGGGTGAGTCAAGCGGTAGGCTAATTCCCCGTCATTGGTGAAAAGCAAAAGACCTTCACTGTCAAAATCCAACCTTCCCACTGGAAAGACTCTTTTTTTCAGATTCGAGAGGAGGTTCATAACAGTGGGCCTGCCAAAGCCATCCTTAAGAGTGACTAAGTATCCTTTCGGTTTATTGAGCATTAAATAGATGATGTTTTGTTCTTTGTGAACTTCTCGGCTGTCAATCTCAACCCTATCAACTTGATCATCTACCTTATAGCCCAGCTCTTGAACCACCTGATTGTTGACTTTGACCCTGCCTTCAGCAATCAACCGGTCAGCTTCGCGTCTTGAGGCTATCCCGGCTTGGGAAAGAAATTTATTCAGTCTAACTCGCATTTCCGGATCCTAAGAGTTTTTACTGAAAAGAGATTCAATCATATGATTTTTTAAAATTCCTACGAGATAACCCAGCCAAGATTATTTTATAGGCTTGTTTCCATTTCTTTAGTCAAAGCTTTTAACACATCAAACTTGGCGTAACGGATATTTACATCATTCATCCTTGGTTCGATCGCTCGATTGAAATAACAATAGCCGAACAAGTTTTTTTCCTTGACGATTTTGTTTATTTCCTCAGCCTGTTTAACCGAAGGCTCTCGATTCCCGTTAAAACTAGCCCGACCCTTTGCATTCTTGTCTGGTCCGTCGCCGTTGAAAGAAACGTTCTCTGTTCCATAAATCTCCATCTTTTCCTTTAGAGTCACATCCGAACTCACCCCATGAATTTCCATTACTTGACCAAGCTTCTTCAATTCACCGAAAGCTCGACTCGTGTTGATGATAATTTGTTCCTTCGGGCAGCCATATTTCTGTAGATCCTGAAGGTACCACTTATGAAAGTCAAGGCATCTTTTATCTTTTTCCTCATCTGACCATCCACTATCCAGGACATTGGCCTCATTCATCGGGATAATGAAATACTTCTGACATTCCGCCTCATTCAATGTCTGAATCAATTTCTGATTCAGGTAACCATAAAATTTTCTTATCTTTTCTCCCCACATCCCTCCTGTGTATTCCACTCCTTTCTGGATATTATGCTGGAATGGATAATGACGCTTATAAAAAGGATTCTTAACGCTCACATAATCCTGAATCCTGACAAAAGGCACCACGCCGTTTTCTCTACATATTTCAAATATTCTTTTCCATTTGGCCCAAATCTCTTCTCTAAAGCCATCTTTAGAAATATCGAAGACAGGAAATTGATAGTCTCCGTACTTAGGATCGGTCTCATACTTCACGATCTTATATGGCGTGAATTTCCATCCTGAATGGGGATAGGATTGATAGGTTTCTCTGTTCATCGGCCAGACAAAAGTCAAGAAAAACTCTGTGGCATTTCCTCCGCTCTCTGCCACCTTTTTTATGTACCATTCAACATCTTCTAAAGGAAAAACAACGGCTTGATAGCAAGAGGTTCCCATCCAGGGTGGCGATGGTTCAGGAGGGGGTGGTGGAGGTGGCGGTGGCGGTGGCGGTGGCGGTTCAGGACAACCTGCAAGGGCAAAAGCGGTGAATACAACAAGTAAGATGCATATAATTTTTCCGATATTCATGGCTAGCTCCTTCGAGTATCTATTATTTTAATAGTTTAGTCTCCTTAACGTTCTCGTTTCTGGAATAATTTTCTTCAGTAATCATTTCCCAGAAGATGGAGATTTCCTATCCTTACTCTTTTCAAACCTGCCTCAAGAGCTGCTTCTTGACATTCCTGTGCCTGGCGGCGAGACGTGACGGGCAAATCTCTGCAATAAAAATGAGGATGAAAACCAAGGAGAGCGTAAGGAAGATTAGAATCAAGAGAAGCAATAAACTTGGCGATCTGGTAGACTTCTTGCCGATCCACATAGCCAGGAACAAGTAGGGTGCTAGCCACGACTAGAGGGGGCTCTTTTCTCTTTTTTGTCCAGGTGGCGGCAAGTTCAAAATTGGCTTTTGTCTGCTCGTTGCTCCGTCCGCAGAGGGCCGTGTTCAGGCTGGAGTGAAAGGTCTTCAAGTCAAACTTGACACAACCTCCGCTTTCTAGGGCAATATCCAGGATTTCTTCCAGGAACCGGCTGTTCATGGTTCCGTTCGTTTCCCAGCAAAACCTCAGTATCTCTTTTTCCTTTTGCGCTAGGGCCAACCGCGAACTGTGGATAGAATGGGGAAGATGAGGAGAGGGATCTCCGCCAAAATAGCAGACACACGAAGTCCGGTCATCCACAGCCTGTGCCAAATCAGAGGTAGGATGAGGCCTGCCACGCTGGAGTCTTTCCTTATGACTCGAATTCTGGCAAAACAGACAGTTGAAGGTGCAGCCGTAATAAAAGACAGCTAAATTTTTATGGCCATATTCAGCCCCCTCGGAATAGGCAAAACGAGGATAGCCGGCGCCAGTGCCGCCAGCACAAACCCAGTCTGCCACGCAATTGGTAGGAAGAGGATCATAATACCAGGAAAAAAAACCCTCTTTGGGCAAAGGTTTGATCTTGCCTTCCACATTTTCCCTTATCCCACAATAGCCCTTGCTCCCAGGCCCTAAAAGGCATTGATTGAAGCAAAAACGGCATAGCTTTCCTCCTTCATCACGAGGTGGATGAGGAGGGAGTCCAAAAGCCTCTCTTGACATCTGATGAGCTTGGTGAATTCGAGGCTCGCAATTCTTGAAATCATGCAGGATGCAGTCCTGACAGAGGCATAAGAAGTCCGCAATGAGCCTGTTTTCTTTCCCACAATTCTTACATTTACTCATGATGAAGAGCCGTGAGTCCTAGATCAAGCTGGAGGTTATAGATATTTCTTGCTAGTCAAGTCGCGGCTTGGCCAAAATTTCCATTATTCTGAGGTCAAAAAAATTCTGCGCATGGGCAGGCTGCAAAAGGATAGCGGTGTCTGCTCCCCGTCCAGTTCCCCCCACCGCTATGCAGGGTTCTTTGGTTGAGATCAGCCCGGCATCCGCTGCCATGAGAGCAATCTCTACAGCGACCTTTGTTCCCTCACCAAAGACTCTCAGCGTGTAAGCAATGATCTCCTCGAGCTCATAAGTTCCAAGTTTTTTCCGCACCGCACGCCCTACCCCTCCCAGGGCATGCTGACAGGTAAGAATCTTGACTCCAGCCTCTTCAATCTTCGAGTGGAATTCAGGATTAAGTTCTTGAAAATCCGGTTCAACGTACCCTGTGGAATGGGTTACGATGACTAAATTCTTTTTAGAGAAGATTCCCGCAGCTAACAGACCTGTCTCGCCCGAGGTGGAAGCGACAAGAATATTCTGAACTTCCAATTCATCGGCTCGCTCCGCCGCTTTCTCGAGAGTCCGGGTCGTGTTCTCACGGCCGGGCTTTTTAAAATAAAGGCATGAAACAGGCATCTCCAGGGAATCATTCATCTTCGCAGCAGACATGATACAGCTCCTCCTTTTTCGAGTTTAGCTCATCTATCGAATTTCTTTAACTCATTATAAACTAGGCCCGCCAGACTGGCTAGTCTAGGATTCCTGCCCTATTGTTTAAGGTGTGATCAGGACTTTTAGTGTTTCCGGCTTCTGGGCAAAGGCAAAAGCTTCCTTGGCTCTGTCCAGTGGAAAATCTCCATCCACCATCTTCTCCACCTCGACCTGTTTCCGACTCAACACCTCGATAGCTCTTGAAAAAGGTCCGCAGCGAGAACCGATGAGGTGAATTTCATCCACCACGACCTTGGATACATCAACCTTGGTCTCTCCCTGAAAAGTACTCTTCAAGATAATCGTTCCCTTTGCTTTAGCCACAGACAAAGCTTCGTTCAACCCCTTCTCATTTCCTGTCGCTTCAACAACGATGTCAAACTTTTCCCTAATTCTGGTGCCCAAGAGATGGGTTTCGATTTCCTTTTCCTTCAGGATTTCCAATTTCCTTCTATGCTTTCCCACACAAGAAACCTTGGGAGTTTTTAATTTTAAAACCTGAGCTATCAGTAATCCGAGCTTTCCATCGCCCAGGACGAGAACCGAATCTTGCCTCCTTATCCTGATCTGTTCCAGAATCTCCAAGGAAGCCGCCAGAGGTTCGATAAAGACAGCCTCGACATCAGAAATCCTCGGCGGCAGAACATGAAGATTATCCATCGGAAGCGTCAAATACTCGGCTAAAGCGCCATCTTTGTTCAAGATCCCCAAAACTTGCCGTGAAGGGCAATGTTCTTTCCTTCCCCCAAGACAGTACTCACATTTCCCACAGCCAAGGTTTATATCTCCCACGACTCTCTTGCCTACCAAATTTGAGTTTGCAGCTTCAACCACCTGACCCACAAATTCATGCCCCGGGATTCCCTCAAACTCAAGATAACCTCTAATCAATTCCAAGTCAGTATTGCATAGGCCAGCTTTGAGTACTTTTACTAAAGCTTCATTCCTAAGAGGAGAAGGCTGGGGAAGAGTTATGATTTTGAGTTGGGCTTTCTCCAAGTAAAGAGCTTTCATACCCATCCATTTTGTTTTCTAATCCTCGAGATGTCAAGAGAACTAAAAATAGAGCAGTGTGAATTACGCAGCAGCCGAGAAGACCGAACGCAGAATGGCGTTAAAAATCTGAACGGGAGCAAAGCCATCCCCAAAAACCTTCTCTTTCCTCATTCGTATTGGATAGTGTAGAATAAATGCGTAGAAGAATGGCTCGGATCAACGTCGGTGAATCTGCTTCTGTAGCTTTGAGCTCTCTCTGGGCAAACAAGTTAAGGACATTCCTGACGTTGCTGGGAATCATAATCGGCGTGCTCACCATCATCGCCGTGGTATCCATCATCCAAGGCCTGAACAATTATGTTTACACCAAAATGGCTTTTTATGGAGCCAATGATTTTTCTGTTTCTAAATTTTCTATGATCGGCATGTCCCTGAAACAATGGAAGGAACAAATGAAGCGAAAGAATCTTCTCTTGGAGGATATGCGGCTCCTTCGCGAGAAATGTAAAACCTGTGAACTGGTGGGGGCTTCAGTGAGCACGAGCCGAAATGTCAAATACGGGAGCAACATCCTGAAGGACGCTGAGATAAGAGGCATTACCTATCTTGACCATATGATCGGCACTGTCATAGAGCTGGAGAGGGGAAGGCACCTCCTGAAAGAAGATGAAGATCACTCCCGCACTGTCTGTGTCGTGGGCTATGACATCGTGGAGAAGTTGTTTCCTCATGTCGATCCCTTGGGCAGATGGCTTAAAGTCGGTCCCGACAATTATTTAATCGTTGGCATCGGACAAAAAAAAGGAAAAGTCTTGGGTTTCAGTCAAGATAACTATGTTCGTATTCCGATCACGACTTTCCAGAAAAAATACGGCTCAAAAAGAAGTATCAACATCAACATCCACACCTCTTCCCAGGAGCAGATGGAAAAAGCTCAAGAGGAAGTGAGGACTATACTTCGCTCCAAGCGTCATCTTTCCTTCAAAGACAAGGATGACTTCTCCTTCCAGACCTCAGAGACTTTCATCCAGTTCTATAAAACAGCCACTTCCAGTATTTATTTTGCCATGATTATCATCTCTTCCATCGCTCTCCTGGTTGGCGGGATTGTGGTCATGAACATCATGCTGGTGGCGGTCACAGAGAGAACCAAGGAAATCGGCATCCGGATGTCTGTGGGAGCTCGACGGAAGGATATCCTCTTCCAATTCCTGGTCGAATCCTCGGTCATTTCCAGTACAGGCGGAATCATAGGCATTCTCCTGGGATTTGGGATTGCCAGGATCGTTACAGCCACCACCTCGATGCCCTCGACCGTCGATCCTTTCTCGATCGTCATGGCAATATTAGTCTCCGCTTCTATCGGTCTTTTCTTCGGTATTTATCCAGCCAACAGAGCAGCTAAGCTCGATCCCATCGAAGCGTTACGGTCAGAACAATGAAATTAAGATCTGGAATCCTCGGAGAAATAGTCAACATGGCCCTGGACTCACTCAAAACCCATAAACTTCGGTCTTTCTTGACCCTGTTGGGAATCATGATCGGCGTCATGACCGTTATCGCCATGGTCTCCATCATCCAGGGCTTGAATCGGGCTGTCTTGACTGAGCTGGAATCAGCCGGCTCAGACTTGATCCTCATCCAAAAATACGACCCAGTGCGGATGGGACACCCCTCCGAGGAAGAAAGAAAAAGGAAAGACTTAACCTACGAAGATGCCTTGGCTATAGAAAAGGAGTGTTCTTTGGTCAAAGCTGTGACTGCAGATGTAATAGTGGATGTGTTTCAAACTGTGCCCATCAAATACCAGAACATCAAATCCGAGGATGCCTTTATAATCGGGTTGGATGCGAATTTTCCTCAGGTTTATTCTATTTACCTCCCCAAAGAAGGAAGATTCCTGTTGGAATCCGACATTACCCACAACAACAGAGTTGCTCTCTTGGGTTATGAGCTGGCCGAAACTCTCTTTCCCCATACCAGCCCGTTGGAAAAGGATATCAGGATCGGTTCAGAAAAATTTACAGTGGTCGGAGTCCTCAACAAGAGAGGTCAGATGTTTGGCCAGAGTCGCGATAATTTCGTGGGCATCCCCATCACTACTCTCATGAAATATTACCCCTGGGATCGTGATGAGCTCGAGATCGCAGCTGTCCCCACGAAACATGGTCATATCCAAGAGACTATGGACCAGATCATCAACGTGCTCCGGAAAAGAAGAAATGTCGGCTTCGGAAAACCGAACGATTTTGCCATTTTTACCCAGGATACTCTTCTAGACCTCTACAATCAGCTGACCGGAGCAGTCTATTTGGTTATGATCATTATTTCTTCCATAGGTCTTCTCGTGGGCGGAATCGGGGTCATGAACATCATGCTGGTCTCGGTCAAGGAAAGAACCAGAGAAATAGGAATCCGAAAAGCCATCGGAGCTCGAGGAGGAGATATCCTGAAGCAGTTCCTGATCGAGGCCATATTCTTGACTGGTGTCGGAGGAATTCTAGGCATCATCATCGGTTACGCGATTGCCTTCCTGGTCAAGGCTGCCACTCCCCTTCCGGCTTCAGTGAGCCCTTGGTCGGTGGCTGTTGGTTTCTTGGTCTCTGTTTCGGTGGGTCTTTTCTTCGGGATCTTCCCCGCTCAAAAAGCGGCTCGCCTGGATCCCATCGTCTCCCTGAGATACGAGTGAACAGGGCCAGACTCTCGACCGAGTCTATTCCCTTTTGCTATTTATTTCTATAATTGATTTCTCGTTTTTTCTCAAACTTTATATTCTGTTAGGCTTTCAGCTTTTGTTTAACAAATTCATAAGCCTTATCCAAGGCCTGCTCGAGATTCTCTGCTTCCTCACCAGCCATCTCCACCAAGGAAGGACTTCCTCCCCCCTTTCCCTTAATCAGAGGAGAGAGCAGAGGAACCAGCTCTCTCAGGTCAAGATTGAGGTTCTCGGAAGCGGCAAGGATCAAATATCCCCTCTCCTCTTTCTTTAGGGCATAGAGGACCACGAGCTCGCCACTTCTTATAATGCTCAGGGCCAGGAATTTCGCTTCCTCCAATGTCTTGTCTACCAGGATATCCCTGATGATCTGTTCTTTGGCCTTGCTGATGATCTCTTGAGCTTCATAAAGAGCGATTTTTTGCTGCATCTTCCTCAATTTCTTTTTTTGAGATTTAGAATCAGAGACAACTTTTTCAACCGAAGAGAAAACCTCCTGCTCACTCACTGTAAATTGGGCAGCCAGCTGGCGAAGGATTCGGTCCTTCAGCCTATAATCCTTTAAAGCTCTATGGCCACACAGAAAATCAAACCGAAGATTATTTCTTATCCTTTCCGACCTTAATATCTTCACTGTCCCGATCTCTCCTGTTCTTCGGCAGTGTGTTCCTCCGCAGGCAGAGTAGTCAAAACCAGCTACCTCAACCACGCGGATCATTCCTTTCTTTTGAGGAGGTTTTCTCAGGGGAATGTCTTTTATTTTGGCTTCTGGAACAAAATAGACTTTTATCTCCCGGTCTTGAAAAACGATCTCATTCGCCCGCTTTTCCACCTTTTCCAGGTCTTCTTCATGAATTTCTCTTATGCCTATTTCGACGGTTGAGGATTCATCCCCTAGATGAAAAGAGAGAGTCTCTCCCTCGAGAAGCTCGTAAAAGCTCTGGGAAAGAAGGTGCTGGCCAGAGTGTTGCTGCATATAGTCAAAGCGAGTGGGCCAGTCTATTTTTCCCTTTATCTCCTGCTCAGTAATATCTTCTTCCAGGAGGTGAATGATTCTTTCTCCTTCTTCCAAGACGTCAATGACCTTAACTCCATTAATCGTGCCCTTATCCGAAGGCTGGCCTCCCGATTCTGGGTAAAAACAGGTCTGGTCCAGGACTAAGGCCGGCTGGCTGTCATGAGCCTCTCTCTGCACGACTTTGGCCTCGAATTCAACCTGGTAGGGGTCATCAAAATAAAGCCTTTTGGTTGGAACCGCTGCGGAACGGCCTCTAAAATCACTCATGGAAATTTGCTTCCTTTGACTTGTCCTCCAGGTCGATTCGGCTCAGAAAGAGAATAATTAAGCTTTACTTTTTACCCTTCTTCCATGTTATAAGACAGGTCTACGGCTTCAAAGACCAAGGCATAGGCTTTCTTCTGAGACCTTGAACGATGAATTGTTCCCTCTTGAACGAGGAGCCCCTCCCCTTCCTTCAAAACAACTGGATCTCCTTCCTGAAAATCAATGGTTATCTCTCCCTTGAAGACGACAAAAAATTCATCGCCATTATGACGATGATAGGGATAAGCTCCATCTATCAGGGCTAGGCTCAAGCTGCAGTTTTCGACCTTGGCGACTCTCAGGGGAGAAAATTTCTTGACAACCTTTTTGGCTAACTCGTCCAAAACCACTTTTTTCATCCCATCCTCCAAAATTAGTTTAGCTAGTTTATCTAGTTTTTCTAGTTTGTCTAGTTTATTTACAAACTTAATGAACTATAATATTCTTAGGAATAATAATACAAGAAATGATGCCATAAATACAATCAGGCAGGGCCAGATCAAAATCCTGAAAACACTTCTTAGATCTGCCTGAAAGTAATCCACTGTCAAAATCAGGCATAAATGAGCAGGAGAAAGAAGGATCCCCACAAAGCCGCTCACGTAGGCAAACATCACCAGCACCATATCTGGATTGGGCAGGCCAAAAATGGGAAGCAGAATGGGAAAAGAAATTCCGACAAAGGCGTGATTCACCCCGGTCAGCAGGCCAAGGAGAAAGGGAATAGCGAAAAGGAGAAAATAGGCAGAAACCCCCTCTGGCCGGAAGACCTGGGTCAGCGAAATCAAGGCGCCGCTAGTATCCAGGATCCTTTTGAACATCATCACCGCAGCCAAGAGAAAAATCGTTTTCAAAGAGATGCTTTTCCAGACAAGGCTCAGTCTTTCCCTCAAATTCATTCGCGAGAGAATTTGGGTTAGAAAGGCCGTGATGGCCAGGGAGATGAGCATATGAAGCCTGAGGGCAAATATCAAGACTATGGCCAGTAAAATCGGCCAAAGGCTAAAAAACAGGCTGTACAGGTTTTTAAGAAAACGATTGCTCTTACTTTCTTTCGGCAGATAAGGGACATGTTTAAAGAGCAAGGTTAAACCAATAACAGCAGCCAAAATAGTGAAAGGAAATTGGACCGAGGAAATCTTCTTGATAGGGATTTGCAAGATGGCCGCGGCCATGATCAGGTTCACATAGAGTGGCCAGCAGTATTCCCAGATATGGCGGAACCAATAATTGAGAAAAGTCAGCCAGGCAGGAGAGAGCTTCCAGCGGCTTCCTGCCTCTTTGACTATCGGCGCTGACATCAGGGCTCCTCCCAGCATAGGGAGTAAACCGATGAAAATAGAAGGGATAACCAGGATGAGCCGTGCCTCGGGAACAAGATCTTTAAGAGAATCGACCAGTATTTTAAAATTGCCTCGAGCCTGGAGAAAATTCCCCAAATAGAGGACGAGGATGATGATCCCGATAAGGCTTAGGGTCTCGAAGGAGATCAAGGCTTTGAATAAATCAAGAACTAATAGTTTTACATTCAGTCCGAAAAGTAGACCAGAGAGTATGGCGCCTAAAAACAGGGCTGAACCAAGATCAACCTTCTTTTTGAGTAAGAAAAGGAGAATAAGGACGACCAGGACAATCCTTAAAAGATCCTGCATCTCGTTATGAGTTTATTGAGTTTGTTTAGTTGATCTTGTTTATCTAATTTTTCTAGTTTGCCTATTTTATTTTTTATCTTTGACTACGCTCAAGATACGAGCTGTGAGTTTGAAGTGCTTCTTAGTTGCTATTTCTAAAACTTGTGCTCCTTTGAGCTCAACCAGCTTCACACCTGCCTCTTCAGCCAAGGGGGACGAGCCTTTGGGAAGATCTACTCCCATGTCCTTGGAGAGAAAATAAAGTCTCTTTAAGAATTCGGCTCGGGCCATGATCGAAGCGGCAGCCACGGCTAAATCCTCCTCAGCTTTGGTTTGCTGGACAAGTTCAATCGTTTTTCCTTTTTTCATGAGGGCATTTTGAACAGAGACCTTGTTCCCGAATTGATCAGTGATAGCCAGAGAACAATCGACTTCTTCCAAGATATTCTCGATGACGCGAGCATGAGCCCAGGCTAAGATTCGGTTCAGGTTTCTCAGTTTCTCGTAAAGTTCGTTGTATTTTGGAGGTCCAATCACGACCAAAGAATGCCTATACCCCTTCTTTAGAACCTCTGACAGCTCCCGCACCCGGTTTTCTGATAATTTCTTACAATCTCGAACACCCAGCTCTCTGAGAACACTCTCCTGTTTTTCGGGAAGGAACATTCCGGCTACGACCAGAGGGCCAAAATAATCACCTTTGCCTGATTCGTCCGTCCCGATGTGTCCCTTTTCGGCTGGGAATAGTTTTGACTGGTGCATTAAATTTTTTAGCTTAAAAGGCTTCTGGACTTAGCTTCTTTTATGAGCTCAGGCCTGAATTCAGGGTGAGCAATATTAATGAGAGCTGTCGTCCGTTCCTGTAGATTTTTGCCATGCAGATAGGCAACGCCATATTCAGTAACCACATACATCACATCAGCTCTGGTCGTAACAACTCCAGCCCCTTCCTTCAAGATGGGAACGATCCGAGAGATTTCTCCACCCTTGGCTGTGGAGGGAAAAGCAATAATCGGCTTGCCGCCTTTAGAGTGGGCGGCGCCTCGAATGAAATCAACCTGTCCACCAAAGCCACTGTAGATAAAGGTCCCGATAGAGTCTGAGCAAACCTGTCCGGTAATATCCACTTCAATGGCAGAATTGATCGCCACCATATTATCATTCTGGGAAACATTGAAGGGATGATTCGTATAATCGGTAGGGTGAGCTTCGAAGACAGGGTTATTATCGACATATTCATACAACCTTTGAGAGCCAAGAAGAAAAGTCAAAATAACCTTGTTGGGATGAAATGTTTTCCTAGCTCCAGTGACGATTCCCTCCTCGATGGCTTCCATCACTCCGTCAGAAACCATCTCGGTGTGGATTCCCAAATCATTCCTTCCCTTGAGAGCAGAAAGGACAGCGTCAGGGATCCCTCCGATACCCAGCTGTAAGGTTGAACCGTCCTCTATAAGATCAGCGATGTGATGACCGATCTTTCTTTCGACTTCAGTGAAAGGTTTCTTCTGAAGCTCAGGCAAGTCCGAAGAAATTTCGACAACTTTATGGACTCTGGAAACATGAATGAAAGAATCTCCCAGGACACGCGGCATTTTTTCGTTGACCTGAGCAATAACGATATCAGCCTTTTCAGCGGCTGCTTTGGAGGCCAGAACCTCGACTCCAAAGCTCATGAATCCATGCTCATCAGGAGGGGAGAGATGCAGCAGAGCCGCATTCAGGGTCATTTGTCCTGAATAGAACAGGTTTGGTATTTGATGGAGAAAAATGGGAACATAATCAGCTCGCCCTTCGTTGATGGCTTTTCTGTCTGCTGGTCCCACGAACAGGGAGTTATGTCGAAAATGTCCTTCCATCTCAGGTTTGGAAAGAGGGTCTTCTCCTAGCAGGAGGACATGGACCAGCTCGACCTCTTCGAGTTCATCTTTTCGCTCAGCTAAAGCATTCAAAAGAGTATAGGGAGTAGCAGCATTCCCACTTACATAAACCCTCTGCTGGCTTTTAATCGTGGAGACAGCCTCCTCGGCAGTAACCAGCTTTTTCTTGTAATCATCTACCCAGGCCACTATAATCCTCACCTTTTCGTTAGGAGTGAATGATTAATCTTTTAATCCAGCTTTTAAGATTTTTTGCTGAAAAAAGTGACTAAGCAAACTATTTTGTTTTACTAGACTTTTTAGGCTTCTTGTCCTTCTTGGTTTTCCTTAGATACTTATCGATTTCTTCTGCTGCCACTCGAGCATCACCCATAGCTAGAATAACCGTGGCTCCGCCTCGAATGATATCACCTCCCGCATAGACTCCTTCCATGCTCGTCGCCATGGTGTTCCAATCTACTTCCACATTTCCCCACTTCCCTACTTCGAGCTGAGGCGTAGTCTTGGGGATTAAAGGATTCGGGCTGTTTCCGATCGCCACCACAACCATATCCACTTCCATGATGAACTCTGATCCCTCTATAGGTACTGGCCTACGTCGACCAGAGTCATCGGGTTCTCCCAGTTTCATTTTCAGACATTCCATCGCCTTAACTCGGCCGTATTCATCACTGATGTAGCGGATAGGCGTGGTTAAGAAGTGAAATGCGATTCCTTCCTCCTCAGCATGCTTAACCTCTTCCACTCGGGCAGGCATCTCAACTCGGGAACGACGGTAGACTATGGTTGACTCTTCAGCTCCCAGTCTCTGAGCTGTCCGAACAGAGTCCATGGCCACGTTACCTCCACCCAAAACAGCCACTCTTCTTCCCATAAAAACAGGCGTATCGTAGGCAGGAAATTCATAGGCTCTCATGAGATTGACTCGAGTGAGATACTCATTGGCAGAATAGATACCTATCAGATTCTCCCCAGGAATCCTCATGAAATTCGGCAAGCCAGCTCCTGTTCCTATAAAAAAAGCATCATACCCATCCTTTTTTAAATCTTCTAGAGTAGCGGATAAACCAACGACAAAGTTGGTCTTCAACTCGACACCGAGTCTCTCTAAATATTCTACCTCTGCCTGGAGAATGCTCTTGGGCAGCCTGAATTCTGGTATGCCATAGACCAAAACTCCGCCAGCAACGTGCAGGGCTTCAAAGATGGTGATTTTGTGGCCTTTCTTTGCCAGATCCCCAGCCACAGTCAAACCTGCGGGCCCGGCTCCGATGATGGCCGCTTTTTTCCCAGTAGAGGGTGGAATGCGAGGAATAGAAACTTTTCCTTTAAGCCTCTCATAATCCGAGGCAAACCTCTCTAGATTTCCGATGGCCACGGAGACACCGGTGGCTTTCATCACCGTACAGGTTAATTCGCACTGGCTCTCTTGAGGACAGACCCGACCGCAAATAGCAGGAAGGCTGTTCGTTTCTTTCAGTTTAAGAGCACTGGCGATGAATTCACCCTTTTCGATGAGTTTTATGAAACTGGGAATATCTATCCTCACTGGACAACCTAATATGCAAAGAGGGTTGGCGCAGTCTAAACATCTCTGAGCTTCACGCTGGGCCATCTTTTCGTCCAAGCCGAGGTTGACCTCATCGAAATCTTTGTTCCTGTCTTCCGGCTCCCGCTCTGGCATTTTCTGGCGAGTTATCTTCATCCTTTCTTTTACGGGAATTGCCTTACGAAGCTCTTTTCGCCAATCTTTGTTGAATTCAGCCTTGAGGAGCTCTTTGAGCTCGGGATCTAACTTCTGCTTTTCTGCCATTCTTTACTCTCTTCTCAATGCGTCCCTAGGATCAAATCAGGGAAAATTGTCTCTCTCCCATCTGCAGAGGGATTGAATTTCATCCTCGAAATAAGACTTCCTCCTGCTGAACAGCTCTTCCCAGTCCACTTTATGACCATCAAAATCAGGGCCATCTACACAGGCAAATTTCGCCTTGCCATCGATAGTGACTCGACAGGCGCCACACATTCCTGTTCCGTCCACCATGATGGGATTCAGGCTGACTACAGTTTTTATTTTCTGAGACTTGGTGGCTTCAGAACACGCATACATGAGATAGGTACAGCCAATGGCTACCACTCGGTCAATCTTTTTTTCCTCTTTGATGATTGCTCTGAGTTTCTTATGGATATAGTCTTTGCAGTTATAGGTACTATCCCGCGCCGAGATGAAATATTTATCACTCACTTCCCTGAGCTTATTCTCCCAGTAAAGAAGGTAATTGGCTTTGACATCGATCAAAGAAATAACCCTGTTTCCAGCCTCTTTGAGAGCTCGAGCAATCGGAAAGATAGCCCCGATACCGAAGCATCCTCCTCCACAGAGGACTGTTCCGTATTTTTTAATCTCGGAGGCCTTTCCCAAGGGCCCCACAAAAACAGGAACCTCGTCTCCCGCCTTAAGAAGGGATAACTTATGAGTGGAGGTGCCGACGACCATGAACACAGAAACGATTGAACCTTTTTTCTTATCCCAATCAGCTATGGTCAAGGGGATCCTCTCTCCTCTCTCGTCGGGCATGACAATGACAAACTGGCCAGGTTGGCATTTTTTGGCGATTTCAGGCGCCTGCACTTCAAGGAGATGAATATTAGGTACCAGCCGTTCTCTTCTTAAAATCTGAGACATCACTTACCTCTATATATCTTTACTGGGCGCATTTGGAGCGGGAAAGAATCCGAGTCTGACCCTGAAGACAGACGAAACGCCGAAAAATCAGCTTTTTCATTCAGGAGGAAGCTGGCGACAATGAATCCTATCGGGATAGACTCTGAAATCTTGGCCACACCCTTGATTCTTTTTGAACCTGACCCGACTTCTATGAGTTCTCCCTCGCTCAATTTTAGTTTTTCTGCGTCCTCAGGATTGATTCTGATCCATCTGGAATCCCTGATGATTCTCATCCCTTTTATTTCTTGACTCAGACTCACACTGCGGTAATAGTCCAAGCTGTAATCAAAAAGCAGGTGAAAAGGGATTTCCTTTCTAACCTTGGTCGAGGGGAGTTTGTATTCCAAGGGAATGAATTTGCCCTTCTCTTCCTTCTCCTCTTGAATAAACACTTCAATACCTTTTTCAGACAGAGAATCAGAAACAGCAGCCAAACCAGGAACACTTTTCTTCATTTCCTTGAGGATTTGAGAAGGTTTCTTGTGAGCAAAACCTTGGTATCCCATGCGCTGAGCGAGCTGAGAAACTATCCACCAATCAGGCCTGGCCTCCCCTAAGGGTTCAATGACTCGGTTAAGCTTCTGGATTCTTCCTTCTAGGTTGACGTAGGTTCCTTCTGTTTCAGCAAAAGTCGTACTCGGAAGAACAGCATCAGCCAACTTCATGTTCTCGCTCATGTAGCTATCCTGGATAACGAGGAATCCAGGTTTGTTTTTTTCTAAAGAAGGAAAGGGTCCGGCTAAATAGAGAGCCTTGATACTCTTCTTTTTGATAGCCTGACTGACCTGATTGAAGTTCAAGCCCGCCTTGAAAGAGCGCCTAATCTCCAACTCTCCTCTTGTGTTGTTCTCAAGGCTGAGAGGACAGACTTGGGCTTTGGTCAAAAGAGACAAATTCCAGAGAGCGGTCAGGTTGTCTTTGGCACTGGGATGTTGGGTTAAACCGAGGCCGAAGAGAAAAACCGCAGGTCCGTTCTCCAACATGATACGAGAAGTTGTTTTGAGATCTTCTTCTGAAATTCCAGTGATCTCCGAACACTTGGTCATATCCATCTTAGCGAGAGATTTCTTGAAAGATTCAAAACCTTTAATTTTTGATGCGTCCTTCGGTTGCTCTTCATCAAGAAGCATTCTAGAAAGAGAATTAAGAAAATAAGAATCTGTTCCTGGCTTGATTCTAATCCATTGAGAAGAGTGCCGGTTCAGACAAACCTCTCGAGGATCAACGATAACGAGTTTAGCCCCTTTTTTGACTGCCTCAATGACTGACAGCCCCAACACGGGATGAGAGAGTGTGAGATCAGCGCCTAGGAGAAGAATGATCTTGGCCTGAGAGATATCTTTAACCTTGAAGTTCAATCTGGGCGAAAGCCCTTTCTCTTGAGTCCAATCCAAATAACAGGCTAAAGGAGAATATCTTGCTGGGTTGTCTATATTTTTTGTTTTCAATCCTTGTTGCGCAAATTTCTGGATTAGATAGTTCTCTTCGTTCGTCGCTTGAGGGGAAGAAATGACGGCCATCTCATGGCCTTTATATTTTTTAAGTTTTCGGGCCACGAAATCTAAAGCCACTCCCCAATCGACCTCTTCAAGTTCACCCTTCTTTTTGATTAAAGGCTTGATTATTCTTTGTGGGCTGTAGACAAGATCCTTCACAGTAAAACGGCCCTTAACACAAGCCTGACCTTGATTGGCTGCTCCATTGGCAGAGGGAACCGAACGCAAGATTCTGCCTCTTTTGGTTTCCACATCCAGCTCACAACCAAGGCTGCATAAAGGGCAGATGGTTTTCACAGTTTTGTCAGGAAGCCCTTCTGGCCTTATGGCCCTTTCCGCTAAGGAGCCCGTTGGGCAAACATCGACGCAGGCTCCGCAGAACTGGCAACCAGAGTCAAGAAGAGTTCGGTCCAGAACCGTGCTGACAACTGCCTCGGTTCCTCTGTAGATAAAGGTAACAGTCGAAGCTCCTCTCACTTCATGGCAGATCCTCACACATCTCCCGCAGAGTATGCAGAGGTTGTAATTGCGGTCGAAAAAAGGATCATCTTTCCGAATCTCAAAATTACGGTAAAGAGACGGTAAGCTCATTTCCTTAATGTCCAAGGCTTCCACAACATCCTGAAGCTCACAACGACCGTTGTTAGAGCACAGCACGCAGCCAGTGGTTTCCCCGACTTTGCGGATAGTGGATTTGTAGTCATCGCATTGATCTTTCTCGCTGCAGATCAGACAAGCATTAGGGTGTTCAGAAAGGATTAACTCCAGAATCTGTTTACGCAATTTCTGGATTTTTGGAGTCTTTGTCCGGACCTCCATTCCATCCTCAACATAAGTTCCGCAGGAGGGAGGATAGCCTCTTCTTCCTTTGATTTCGACAATACACAATCGGCAGCCGCTGAAAGGCGCGAGGCGTGAATGATCACAGAGAGAAGGAATAAAAACATCATTTTCTCGGGCAACTTCTAGTAATGTTTTCTTGCCCTCGACTTCAATCTCTCTATTATCGATAGTGATTTTCATTTTTTTTCTCGCGCCGATGAGGTCTTTTTTAGTAACCATTCCTTTTTCTTTCCAGTGACTTTGGAAACAGCCAAGACTTTGGGAGGACAGACATCAAAGCAAGCTCCGCACTTGATACACAACTCTTGGTCAATAACATGAACCTTTTTCCTCTCTCCGCTTATGGCTTCAGTCGGACAGTTTTTTAAGCACAAAAGACACCCGACGCACTTCTCGGGTTCTATGTAGTAAGCAATCAATTCCTTGCATACATAAGCTGGGCAAATCTTTCTTTCGATATGGGCTTCGTATTCATCTCGAAAATAATTGATGGTGGTCAGCACTGGATTGGGAGCAGTTCCGCCCAATCCGCAGAGAGATCCTGTCTTGACTGTGTTGGACAATTCTTTCAGTTTTTCGATATCTCCTTTTTCCCCTTTACCCTTGGTGATACGGGTCAAAACATCGACAATCTGTTTTGTCCCTACCCGGCAAGGAACACACTTCCCACAGGATTCTTCTTGAGTAAATTCGAGAAAATACTTGGCTACATCAACCATACATGTATTCTCATCCATGACGATCATTCCACCCGAGCCCATCATGGAGCCAACTTCGGTCAGCCTCTCAAAATCAATCGGCAGATCCAACATACTGGCAGGGATGCACCCTCCAGAAGGGCCACCTGTTTGAACGGCTTTGAATTTCTTGTTATCTTTGATGCCTCCACCAATTTCATAGATAATTTCTTTAAGCGTCATCCCCATGGGAACTTCGACCAAACCCGTGTTGTTGATCTTTCCCACCAGAGAAAATATCTTGGTTCCCTTACTCTTCTCGGTTCCTATGCTGGAGAACCAGTCAGCTCCGTTCTTGATGATATAAGGAACATTGGCCCATGTTTCCACATTATTAATATTCGTAGGCTTGCCCCAAAGGCCCTCTTGAGCTGGATAAGGTGGCCTTTGCCTGGGGAAAGCCCGCCTTCCTTCGATAGAAGCCATGAGAGCGGATTCTTCGCCGGAGACAAAGGCTCCTGCTCCCTGGACGACATAAATTTTAAAATGGAACTCAGACCCAAGAATTGAATCTCCCAACAAGCCGTAGGCTCTGGCCTGCTGTAAGGCAATGGTTATGTTTTTTACAGCCAGAGGATATTCTCTCCGCACATAGATGTATCCTTCTGAGGCACCAATGGCATAGGCTCCGATGACCATGCCCTCTATCACGCTGTGGGGATTTCCCTCAAGAAGGCTTCGGTCCATGTAGGCACCCGGGTCACCTTCATCAGCATTGCAGATGATATACTTCCCGTCAGAAGAGACTTCACGGCAGACTTCCCACTTTTTCCCGGCTAGAAATCCTGCCCCTCCTCTTCCTCTCAAACCAGATTTCTTGATTTCCTCGATAACCTTCTCTGAGGTCATATCGAAAAGGACTTTAGAGATAGCTTGATAGCCTCCCAGGGCGATATAGTCTTTGATATCCGTGGGATCTAAAAACCCATTGTTCTCGAAGACGATGCGTTCCTGCTTTTTATAAAACGGAACTTCCTTCTCTAGAATAATTTTTTCCTTTGTTTTTGGATCTGCATAAAGAAGCCTGGGTATGATTTTTTTATTAACGATTGTCTCTGAAATAATTTCCTTGACATCTTTCAGTTCTACCCTTTGGTAAAAAATCCCTTCAGGTTGAATGACAACGATCGGTCCCCTCTCACAGAAGCCGTGACAGCCTGTCGTCCTGACATCAACAGATTCTTGAAGATTCTCGCTCTCTACTCCTTCCTCAAAGCTTCGGGCAACTTTTAAGCAGCCGTAGGCATGACATCCTGTTCCTCCACAAATAGTGATGCAGGTCTTCTCAGTTTCTCGGTCTTTTAGAATCTTGGCTCTGATTTCTTCAAACTTTTCTAGAGAAACCACTTTTTTCATGATTTAGATTTATTCTCTTTCGCCGGTTTATATTTTTCGATGAGTTTATCAACTTTACTTATTTTCATTTGTCCATGGTATTCGCCGTCAACTACGACAATAGGCCCTAAAGCACAGGCCCCAACGCAATTCACTGTTTCCAGAGTGAATAACTTGTCTTTGGTTGTCTCCGTCACCTCAATATCAAATTTTCTTTCTAACTCATCGACAATCCTCGGGGCGCCTCGAACATGGCAAGCTGTTCCTGTGCAAACAGTAACCAGGTGTTTACCTCTGGGTTCAAGACTAAAACCTTTGTAAAAAGTCAGGACGCCATAGATTTCGCTTTCAGAAATCTTGAGGTGCCTGGCAATGTAAGAAATGGTTTGAGGGGGAATATAAGCATATCGGGCCTGAACATGATGAAGAATATGGATCAGGTTCCTCTGATCATGGTCAAATTCTTCGAGTATCTTTTCGATCTCAGCGCTCAACTTTCTCTCTTCCCTTGGAATAATTTCTTATAAGCAAGCCCGAATCGTTCGGCAATATTCTTTTTGGTTAAAGAACCATTATAGGCATAGACTCCTCTCGCTAGGGAAGAATCGCCTTTCAACGCCTGATCAACCCCCAGCTCTCCCATTTGAAGCAGATAAGGAGTAACCACATTAGAGAGGACTTTAGTCGATGTTCGGCTCACAGCAGAAGTAATGTTGGGGACACAGTAGTGGGTAATCCCTTCTTCAACAAAGACAGGGTGCTCTAGGGTTGTTAATCGACTTGTTTCGACACACCCTCCTTGGTCAATGGCCAGGTCTATGATTAAAGAGCCTTTTTTCATAGATATGACCATATCTTTGGTGATCATCACCGGAGCCCTCTCCCCAGGCTTTAGCACAGCCCCAATCAGGATGTCGGCAACTTTGGTCATTCTTTCCAGGTTGTATTTGCTGGCTATGAGAGTAATGACCTTCCCTGAGGTCACCTCTTCCAATTCTCTCAGCTTTTCCATATTGCTGCCTAAAGCAATGGTATGAGCTCCAGCTCCGAGCATGGCTCTCACAGCGCTCTTCGCAAGGACACCGCTGCCGATGACAACCGCTGTGGCAGGGGGCACACTCACCACGCCACCGATGATCACTCCGCTACCCCCCTGGCTGGTCTGGAGATAGTGACCGGATATGACCAGACACATCTGGCCGGCGATTTCACTTAAACTTTCGATAAAAGGGAGGTCTTCATTCTGGTCTTGGATTATTTCATAGCCAATAATGATGACGTTTTTTTCAAGGAGCTCTTCGATCAAGGTCTTCTTGGCGATAGCTAGATGATGAAAACCGAACAGAACCTGGTCTTTCTTGACCATTCCGCATTCTTCTTGGTTAAGAGGAGAAATGTTCAAAACAACGTCGGAACGACCAAAAACCTCTTCCTTAGTGAAAACAATATTGGCTCCTTGATTTGCATATTCCTCGTTGGTATAGCCTGCTTTCAAGCCTGCACCTGCCTGAAAATAAACTGTGTTGCCTTTTTCCACTAGAAAAGATACGCTGCTCGGAGTTAATCCTGCTCTGTTTTCAATCTTATTGCTTTCATTAAGGACACCAACATTCATCCCAATTTCCTCTTTTTTGAACGAATTATAATAACAAATAATTTCATCATGGTAAACAAGGTGATGAAAAAAAATTAAAAATCATCATCTGGGATCAGGTCTTGACTTTCAACGTTCTGCTATCTGGACTAAATATTTTCCTGAAAATGTTGAAAGTCAAGACCTGATCCCTCTCCTTTTATTCAGGTGAAGAGGGAGAGAGTCAGGAAAAGATAGACAACATAAAGTCCGAGAAGAATCAACCCTTTAACCTTTCCCAACCGGCACCCGATTCTCATAGCTATGAGCATGGTGGCCACCACGAGGATCATGTAGGGAAAAGTGAAATTGACGACTTGTACTTCGACTTTTATGGGGTTGACCACAGAGGCCATTCCTATGATCCATAAAACATTGAGGATATCGGCCCCGATGATGTTTCCGACCGCAATCTCTCCTTCTCTCTTCAAAGCTGCAGTGATACAGGTGCTAATCTCCGGGAGAGAGGTTCCGATGGCGACCACGGTCAAAGCGATAATGACTTCTGAAATTCGGAAAAATATGGCAATGTTAACAGCAGCCCAGACGATCACCCGGCTGGTAATGATAACCCCTGCTATTCCTCCTAAAAAGAGGAGGAGAGGCTTTTTTAATTGGCTCTTTTTTAAGGATAAAGGAGGATTCTTATCCAGCCTCTGGTTGACCTGTTCCGTTCGAAAAATATTTGATCTATGGCTCCTGATCATAAAAACGAAATAAGCCACCAGGATGATCAAGAAAACGAGTCCTTCTGCGCGGCCGACTTGACCATTTCTGGCCAAAAAATAGGCTAGGAAGTCAATAGACAGGAGAAAAAATCCCACCGCCTTCAAAGCCCGGCAATTGATCAGGATGGCTGTGGGAGCAACAAATGCAGCCAGGGCCATGGCGATTCCATCGTCACAGATGACAGAACCAACAGCATTTCCTAGGGCAATCTCAGGGTGTCCAAGGTAAGCCGCTATGACCGAGACAAAAAACTCGGGCGCAGTCGTAGCCATGCCCACCAGCACTATCCCGACGATCATTTTGGGCACGTTCAACTCATCTGCAATACTGCAGGCTCCCTTTACAAACCAGTCCGCACACTTGAACAAGATGGCAAAAGAGATAAGCAAGACAGTAAAGTATAAATAAATCATCGAAATCTTCTATCTTCGGTAGACGATTTTTCCATCCATAATCGTCATTTTAACTTTGGCCTTTTTGATATCCTCTGGAGGAATCTTGAAGATGTTCTGGTCGAGCACTACTAAATCTGCTACTTTCCCACTTTCTATTGAACCCTTTACCTCCTCTGAAAATTCGGTATAAGCACCGTTCAGAGTATAGCCTTTGATAGCTTCCTCCAAAGAAATCTTTTCTTTTGGCATCCATCCCTGAGGATTTTTGCCGTCAGTAGTTTGACGGGTAACCGCTGCATAAATTCCAGCCAGAGGATCCAAAGGAGCTATATACCAATCCGAGCCGCAAGCTAAAAGCACTCCTTTCTCAAGCAGAGATTGAAAGGCGAAGGTGTACTGGCAACGCTTTTTCCCGATTTTCTTCTCTGCCCAGCGGCCATCATCTATCGCATGGTATGGCTGGACAGAAGCTATGATCTTCAGCTTTCCCATCCTTTCTATATCCTCGGGCAGGAGATGTTGCGCATGCTCGATTCGCCAACGTCTGTCCCACTCACCCTGCTGGGCCGCAACTTCCTCAAAAATGTCAAGGATGATATGATTGGCCTTATCACCAATGGCATGAATAGCCACTTGGAGACCTGACTGGTCAGCCAGCATCAGCCTCTTCTTCATGATTCCCTCTGGATACATGTGAGAATAAAGCAATCCGTATTTTTCCGAATCATCCGTATAAGGCTCAAAAAACAAGGCTGTAGACGACCCCAGGGAGCCATCCACAAACCCTTTCAATCCTCCGATTTTCAAAAACTCGTTACCAAAGGGAGTTTTTGATTTAAGGCGGGCATAGGTTTCAACTTCAGTGATCGGGATATAGACAGACAGACGGGCGGTCAGATTATTCAACCTGTGAAGCTCCTGATAGACTTCAAAGCTGGACACAGAAGCCATATCATGGATAGAAGTCAATCCGACTTCAGCAGCGTTTTTTAAAGCCATTTCTGCTGCCTCTATCTTTTGCTGAAAGGACGGCTCAGGAACATGCTTCTGGACAAGTTCCATGGCTGCATCTCTAAGAATTCCAGTGGGCTCCCCTGTTGTGGCGTCCTTAAGGATTTCGCCGCCTTGGGGAGAAGGCGTCTCTTTGGCAATTCCTGCCATCTTCAAAGCCAAGCTGTTGGTAAGGACCATATGTCCATCATACCGGTTGACGGAGACAGGATTATGAGGGGTGACCTCATCGATCCAATCTTTCCTCGGCAATTCAGGAGGAATGAATTGCTGGTGGTCCCAGTTGCCATCGAGAATCCAGGCGCCTTTCTCAAGCTCCTTAGCTTTATTTTGGATCCTCTCTATAAATTCCTCTTTTGATCTTGCCTCTCTCAAATTAATCCTGGGCAGGGAAAATCCGCCATCCAGGAAATGAGTATGACTGTCTATGAATCCCGGCAGAACCAGGTCTCCTTTTAAATCAATAATCTGTGTTTTTGCTCCTGCCAACTTTTTTATTTCGGAAGTCGATCCAACCTGCAGGATCCTTCCTCCTTCCAAAGCTACGGCCTCTGCCCAAGGTTGATCGGGATTCACCGTCCAAATATTTCCGTTCAGAAGAATCATATCCGATGCCTCACTCTTTTGTCGAGGGCAACCCAAAACCAGAAGAAAAGCGAGGATGAGCCAGAGAACGCTGGCTCCTTTCTGCTTTCCCTTCATATGAGTTTATCTAGTTTCTCTGTTTTTTCTAGTTTATCCAGTATATTTAGCTTCTTTAGTTTATCCAGTTTTTCTAGTTTAATGAGTTTCTCCCGTTTTTCCAATTTTTTTAGATTGTGATTTCTTGATAATCTCGAGGTATTATCAGCTCACCCTGGTAACTTCTCCTGATCTCTTCTTCTATCTCAGCGAGTGAATACTTGAATTCGCCAAAAAAATGACAAGGAATAAGGCATTTCACTCCAGCTTCCTTAGAAAACTTACCCAGCTCAAGAGAATGAGTGTGCATCGAGTAAAGAGAAGGATGTTCTTGAAAAAAACGGGAGGGAGCGCTGCAGTCGTGGATCAGAAAATCTTTCTCCTTGGCTTCCTTAAAAATAAGAGAGTCGGTGGCCGTATCCCCAGAGTAGATGAGCTCTTTTCTCGCTTTCCTGAAGAAGAAGTGATAGCCAAGGGAAGATGAATGGTGAGGAGCTCGAAAAGTCCTTATTTCTAAAGAATCCATCAATTGAGCCCTTTCCCCTGGTTTCAAGGAAAGAAATTCGATTTGAATCTTCAGTCCTTCTTTGAGCAGATGGAACATATCCAGCAGTTTTCGGCAGAAATCAACACTCTCCTCGGAACCATAGATACGAACCAGAAAATCCTCGAACATAAGGCTGTGAACAAAGGAAGGCAATCCATAGACATGATCGGTGTGGATGTGAGTGATAAGAACAGCGCTTATCTTGAGTGGATTAAAATTTAGCCTCTTGATTTTTTGCAGGATACTCCCCGGGCAATCTACTAAAATGAGCTCTTGGCCCTGTTTTACCAGGAGCGAAGTATTATCCCTTTCCGCTGTGGCAACCGAGCCACCAGTGCCTAAAAAATACAGTCCGCTCATTATATAAGAAGAGACTTTTATAAATAAATTTATCTCTAAAATCAACCCAAAAGCAAAATGGGATCAAGCATGCAACTTATTCAATGCTTCTTGCGCTCACCGGAAAAGAAATTCAATCCCGGCAATGATTTCAATAAATATTAAAATTATTTAAGGTTTCAGCCCCTGGCCTGAAGGCTTGATCCTGTTGTATTACTAAAATCAGGGCAGGTCTGAGGTTGCCTTTAGGTTGCATTTATAGTTTGACAGGTCAGGGTAACTTTATATAAAAAAAGATATATGAAAAATTTCGAACTCGAAGTCTCTGCCCCCGGACGATTGTGCCTCTTTGGCGAACATCAAGACTATTTCGGCCTGCCCATCATTGCCGCGGCTATCAATCTAAGGATTTTTATCAAGGGCAAGGAAAGAAAAGATAAAAAATTCAGCATCACAATGCCTGATATAGGAGAAGAGGATGGGTTCTTCCTGGAAAAAGAATTGCCCTATCACCAGGAAAGAGATTATCTCAGAAGCGCCGTCAATATCCTGCAAAGAGAAGGAATTCAAATATCCGCAGGATGGGATTGTCTTATTAGGGGCAGTATCCCGATAAACTCAGGCTCAGCCAGTTCTTCAGCCCTGGTAGTGGCCTGGATAAAATTTCTGCTGGAAGCACAAAACGAAGACAAGCATCTCGCGCCAGAAAAAATTGCTGAATTGGGCTTTCTGGCAGAAGTTGCTGAATTCAAGGAACCGGGAGGAAAAATGGATCATTATTCTTCCTCTCTGGGAGGAGTTCTTTCCATCCATTTCGATGATAATCTCAGGTTCAAAAAACTCAAGAATCCTTTAAAAGAATTTGTGCTGGCCGATTCTCTTCAGAAAAAAGATACTACCGGAATGCTCGGGCACATCAAAAGTCATGTTCTTCGTGGAGTTGAATCTGTAAGCCAGAATATGAAAGATTTTAGCTTGAAAACGCCTTTGACTCAAGAGGTTCAGCAAGAGATCGAAAAACTTCCCTCGGAAGAAAAAAGACTCCTTCACGGCACTCTCCTGACTCGCGATTTGACCAAGGAAGGAGAGAATCTTTTTGGATCAGACGATTTTGACCATGCCCGCTTCGGTCAACTCCTCTCTCTTCAGCAGGTTGTATTGAGGGACTATCTTCATATTTCCACCCCTAAAATCGAGGAGATGATCGAATCCTCTCTCCAAGCTGGCGCCCTGGGAGCAAAGACCAATGGCTCTGGGGGAGGGGGTTGTATATTTGCCTATACGCCCGAAAAGGCTGAACCGGTAGCCGAGGCTTTAAGAAAATTGGGAGCAAAAACTTATATTATTCGAGTGGATGGGGGAGTTAGGAAGGAAATATGATAAACGCAACTCAGATAAGAAAAGGCATGGTCATAAAAGTCGAAAGAGACCTCTTTAAAGTCTTGGAGGCGGTCCATATCACCCCAGGAAAAGGTCAGGCTTTGATGCAGACCAAGCTCCGCAAACTCAAGGACCAAACACTCCTGGACCATCGGTTCCGCTCCAAAGATCGAGTGGAACAGGCCTACCTTGAAACAATCGAGATGGAATTTCTCTACCAGGAAGGAGGGAATTACATCTTCATGAACACCGAAAATTATGAACAGATCAAGCTCACTTCAGGAATAATCGGAGATGATGTTAAATATCTGGTCCCCAATGTCATTTTCAAGATAGAAATGCATGAGGCACAGCCAGTGGGTGTAGAACCTCCTCTGACCTTAGATTTGAAAGTGAAAAAAACCGAGCCTTTTCTCAAAGGTGCCACAGCTTCAGCCAGCAACAAACCTGCTATTCTGGAGAATGGGATTACAGTGAATGTGCCCCCCTTTATCAAAGAAGGCGATATTATCCGTATCGACACCAGAGAAGATAAATACCTAGAAAGAGTAAAAAGTACCTAAGAATTGAAAAATCGGGTACTCAGGAAAGAATCATACTCGGGGCAAAAAAATAGCGAGTTAGCTCAGAATTTTTGTCTGTAAACACCGATATTGCCGTGGCTGTCTTTAGCTTTTATGGTGACAAGATTGTCTAAATTGGGCCGAAGCCTTATGGAGAGCTCAAATTTTTCATTCTTGGCATCACAAATCCCATCCACCGGAAAAACCGTCTGCCAATCATTTGGTCTGATGAGGTATTTCACTTCCTGGATGTAAGATAGAGAGTCTTCAACCTCAAAAGATATCGCCAGATCATTCCTCGCTCTGACGACCAGGAAATTCTTTATTTCGGGGAGAGAATTATCGATGACCAGAGGCTGGCTGAGCTTTTCTGTCTGTAATTCAAGGCCAGGGGGATTAGAGGGTGAATCAGAGGCTATCAATTTTATGAAATAGATTCCATCGGGAAAAGAGAAAGAATCAAAAGCAAAGATCTCATCAGACCAATTTTCTTTTAGGACTCTCCAATCGGTCTCATCCTCTTTTTTTATGAGAAGTCTATAGAGCAAACTGTCTTTGTTCTCGTCCGAGACTTCCCAGGTAACAGTCTGAAATCCCTTCCTCGTGACCTTTTTCTTCACTACGTATGTCTTGGCTCCTTCTCTATCTTTTGACTGCTGCCCCTGACTCTTCTCATATCCCCAGATGACTTCTTCCCGCTCTGGAGGTTTAAGGTAAACCTGGTTGGCGGGAAGCAACTCTAGTTTGGAAATGAGAGGAGCAATATTGGTTTGAAGATAGAAAAGAGTAACTTTTTGAAGCAGAGGGGATACTTTTCCCGACTGACTCTTAAATATGATCTTGAATTGAATATAGCGCGCTTTAGGACTAAGGACCAGTTCTCCTTCCTTTTTTTTGTAGGGTGGAGACCAGCCACTCCAGGTCTGGTTAGGTTCTTTTGAATTTCCAGCTCGCGTTTGGAGCTGAAGGGTAGTCCCGGAAGGAAGCCCTCCTTCCCAGCTAATTCTTCCCCAGGATGAAACCGTCTTGGTATCCAGAACATGGCTGAGAAACTCTCCCTCAAATCTCTGTTCAGTATAAATCAGGCTCAGATGGGAAGGATTGTTAGCGACTGCATAAATTTTTGAATCAAAGGAATGAAGAGCATAAACCTGCTCTGAATTCTTCTGGACCAGGAGGGAAATTTTTTCATCCTGGTCAATAGTGAAAATCCTTCCTCCGTTACCTGTGCCGAATACTAATTTTTTTTCCGGACTATGCCAAAGCAAAGCGTAAATCAAATCTTGCTGGGAAGACCAAAGCCTCTTGGCTATTCCCCCTCTGCTTACCAGGTATAAAGCGCTGGGCTGGGCCTTGGTCACAGGAAGCCGTTCTGAAAGAGGAGGAGCTGAAGGCGTAACAGTCACGGAGATTTCGGTTTCCGATTGAAGAGTAGCTTGGGAAGGCTTTACTTTTGGTTCCCTAGCCATAGTCCCACCTGCAGCTACAAAGATGTTTCCCTCTTCACTGAAGGCAATGCTCTTGATCTCTTCATAAGGGGATTCGAAGAGAACAGAGGCTTTGCCTTGTGGAGTGAGGCGATAAAGAAGGCCGTTGCCTCCACTTCCAGCGAACAGATTCCCGTTTCCGTCCCTTTCTAGACAGAGGATATGATTCTCTTCTGCTTTCAGGATAAGGCTTCCCTCTCCCTCCGTGTTTATACTATAAATTCCTCCGGTCTCCCCGACTGCAGCCAACAACATGTCTTTCTCAACAAAAAGTAAATCCCAAATGTATTTCTCGCTGGGATTGAAGAAAACCTCTCCTTCGCCTTTATCGGTGATCTTATAGATTTTTCCGTTGGGAGATGTTCCTGCATAAAGATTCCCTCTCCGGTCGCGGGCTAGGCAGTAAATATCCATTTCCGGAACCTGAAAATAGAGATCTGCTTTACTTCCCGGATTTATCCTGTATATTTTTCCGCTATGACCTGTTCCCAGGTATACAACTCCATTCGGAGTCATGAGAAATGATAAATAAAAATCCTCTGCTGGCCCTTCTATCTCTTCTTCCTTGGGAGAAAGAGAAAGATAGCCATCAAAAGAGACTGAGATTCCTTCAAACTTGCCTTTTAAGAAATCACTCTTGCTCTGCAAGGCCCATTCTTGAGGAACGACTCCCTGGAGCGTCAGCACGAAAAAGAAAACAGCAGTGATGAGCATGATAAACTTCTTTTTCATTCAGTTTTTCTCCTATTTTCTTATTTTGAGAGGAATTAAGGCTGCTCCCCTAAAAACATAGGGTACAGGTAGCTGGTATTCATTCAGAGTGGATTTATTGAGTTCGGTGGGAGCAGTAGCTGAAGCCCTGGGTGAGGAAAACATGGACTTCATAGTCAGTGGAAGGTTTGGCAATTCTTCCCCTTTGAGAAAAAGACCGGGCTTGGCAGCAATGATTTTAAAGTAAATACGGTTATTCTTCCGTAGGCTGTTCAGGATCCTGATCAATTGGGACAAGCTCCGGGGAACAAAGCCGCTGCTTCGGTATTGACTCATCTCCAAATTGTACATCGATGCAGCGTCGCCGATGTAAAGATGAAAGTCAGAGCCTGCCGGCAGAGGAGGAACAGGGATCGGAACTTCCTGGAGCACACTCTCTCCTCTAAAAGAGCGGGAATAAATCTTGGCTCTGATAATCTCTCCTGGTGAAGCCTCGTATTTGTCAAGCCAGACCCTCTCCAAGTAGGAAATTTTGACCTCCTCTGAGGAATGAATTCCCAGGTCGATACGGTGGATACCCAAGTCCTTGAACTGATTGTTCACCAGGTAATAGATAACCGCTGAGATAAGGCCTGATATGTTATCCACAGAAGTATTCAAATTCCCTGAGAATAAGTCTTCCAGGTGAATACTCTCTCCGCTGTCCAAGTAAATATTCCCCTCGAGAGCAAGGGAGAGGTCGCCGTAAGACCTTTCTTCAACAGAAAGCACACTGGATAAAGCAATGTTAACAAAGAAAGGAGTCAATATCTTATCGTTAACGATTTTTAACTTAAATTCTTTCTTATCTTTATTCTCCTCAACCATATAGAGATTCAAGGGTACGAGTTGGGGCATTTTCCCTATCTCGCCAAAGATTCCTGTATCCCTATCCTGGGAAAATTTGCCAATCAGAATATCTGTATTGGCAACCTTGAAAGAGCTGGTAAGACTGGGTACAACAGTTATGACTTCTGCCTTGGTCATGGCATAACCTACACTTCCTAGATTGTACATAGGATGACCAAAGGCCAAGATTTCTTTTCCGTCAACATGGGTAACTGTTCCCACGGCAGCCAGGCTTAAATCGCCACCCACAAACTGAATGGCCACGGGTTCTCCCTCTCTGAGAGTGAGATCAGGAGGGGTAAGGGCATCAGTTTTCTGGCTTAGACCGCCTGTTTGAATAGGGGAAAATCCTAATTTATTGAAAAAAGGCTTTGCTTTTTCAAATATGCGGGAAGAAAAACCACTGAAAACAAGAGGTATATTTAAGGGGAGCATGGCCTGTTCCCCTGAGAAGAGTGAAATTTTAGAAGCGAAAAATGCTTTGTTTAATTCAAAAAGGTCTTCTAAGGATAAAGATCTCTTGAAGAAAACTCTTGGAGAGGAAGAAGACTTTGGAACCTCTTTCTCTTCTGCCATAGGGAGCATATCAGCGATAGGAGTTATACCAGCGATAGCTTCTTTGGCAAAAGGAAAACCATAGGCAATGGCGCCGATGAGCTTCCCGTCAATATAAACCGGGCTACCGCTCATCCCCTGGGCAAGACCTGTTCTATCCAGGATATCTCCTTTAAGTTTAGCAAGGATTAAGTTTTTATTCGGTTTGAAATTGCGGAGGATGCCTAGTATTTCAACATCGAATTCTTCTATCTTCTTTTCCTCGAAAGCACTCTTTCCCACGCCTTTCATCCCTGGTTTAATCTGGTCTACAGGCATGATGATAGTCGTCCCTTTGACTTGGCCAAAGCCAGAGTAAATAATCAACAACAGCCCAAGTAAAATCCCTATTTTTTTATTCATTTCACTAGTATTATAACAAAAAAAAGGGGAGAAAGTTTCCTTTTTTCATTTTTTCGTGGCAGTTTTACGATTTTAACCCTATGATTTGACTCTTGGATCTTTCCCCGGGGGACTCTTTTCTTCCTATATCCTATTTGGATAACCGGTTCTGCTTAACCTGATTCTCTTCTAGCTCGCCTTTCTTATCAGTCTCGTCAGGCTAGCTGGCCTTGCTTTTTTACTTTATTATCCCTAATACTTTTCCACACTTCTCGAAAGTTTTGAGCACAATATCGAGCTCTTCGTCAGTGTGAGTGGCAGAATAGCTTGTCCTGATGAGCGTCTGGTCTTTGGGAACAGCTGGGTAGATAACAGGGTTGGTAAAAATGCCCTCTTCTCTCAGGAATCTCCACAACAGGAAAGTCGTATCATCATCGCCGATGATAACCGGAATAACCGGTGTCTCTGTGTCTCCGGTATTGTAGCCCATGGCTTGGAAACCCGATTTCATCTTTTCTGTGATTTCCCACAGCCTTTCCCGCCTCTGAGGTTCTGCCTCAATTATGTCCAGGGTTGCCAGTACGGTCGCCACCGAGGCAGGAGTTATGCTGGCACTAAAAATCAAGGAACGGGCAAAATGCTTGATGTAGGAGATGACTTTCTTTTCTCCAGCCACAAAACCGCCCAAAGAAGCAAAGGATTTGCTGAAGGTCCCCATAATCAAATCGACATCATCCTCCACCCCGAAATGCTCGCAAGTCCCTCTTCCGCTCTTCCCCATGACTCCAATCCCGTGAGCATCATCGACTAAGATTCTCGCCTCATACTTCTTGGCTAAAGCCACTATCTCTGGTAAATTGGCTAAATCTCCTTCCATGCTGAAAACCCCATCTACAACGACGATCCTTCCTCCATCTTTTTTCATGGATTTGAGAATCCTTTCTAGATCAGCCATGTCATTATGTTTAAATTTATGAACATGGCCAAAAGAGAGGCGACAGGCATCGATAATGCTGGCATGAACCATCCTGTCCGTAACAACTGAATCTCCTTTTCCCACCAGGGTAGAAATTATTCCCTGGTTGGTCTGAAAACCAGTACTAAAGGTCAGCGCTGCCTCTTTATTCATGAACTCAGCCAGCCTTTTCTCTAACTCAACATGGATATCCAAAGTTCCGTTCAGGAACCTGGAACCACAGGTCGCCACTCCGTACTTGTCTATGGCTTCTTGTGCAGCCTTCATCACTCGAGGGTGACCAAGGAGACCTAAATAATTGTTGGAACCAACCATAATCATTTCTTTTCCATCAACTTTTACCTTATTCCCATTGACTTCTTGAATAGGAGTGAAATAGGGATACATATCCATTTCCATAGCTTCGTCAGCTCGGGTAAAGTTATAACATTTATCAAATAGACCCACTGTCTCCTCCTTCTCTTGCAAGTTGTTATTTAATATAAATACTCCGCAATAGAAATATCATTTTAGAAGTGCTGAAACCGTTTAGGTTTGACCATGAAGGCTAAATTTCATAAAATTCGGCCTATGAAAGCCTTTATTACTGGAGGAACAGGTTTTATCGGCAGCCATCTCATTGATTACCTATTAGAAAAAGGTTTTCATGTTCATGCCCTTGTGCGCGATCTCAACAACCTAAAATGGCTTAAAGGCAAAAATATCACTTTCCTTCAAGGCGACTTTTTTAATATTCCTCCTCTTCCCAAGAAAATCAATTATGTCTTTCATGTTGGGGGCCTGACGAGGGCTTCAAAATCGGCTGACTATTATACTGTAAATCATCAAGGAACAGCAAGTCTTTTCCAATCCTTAAACACTCAAGAGATTCTCCCTGAAAAAATTATCTATCTCAGCAGCCTTGGAGCTGCAGGCCCTTCTTCAAGCGGCCAAGCGGTCAAGGAAAGCGATTCTCCTCATCCCATAACTCCCTACCAGAAAAGTAAACTCAAGGGAGAGACAGAAGCCTTAAAACATAAGAACCAATTTCCGGTAGTCATCTTGAGAGCTGGAGCTATCTATGGTCCAAGAGACAAAGATTTTTTGAATTATTTCGCTTTTATAAAGAAAGGAATCCTGCCTTCGATGCGCTCCTCTCAAAGGCTATTCAGCCTGTGCTACGTAAAAGATCTGGTTAGAGCGCTCTACCTCAGTACTCAAAAAGAGCTAAACAGTGGAGAGGTCTTCAACATTGCTGATCCTCAACCTTATCTCTGGGATGAGATTGGAGAGGCGGCTGGCCGAGCTTTGGGCAAGAAGCTCAAAAAGATATCCCTTCCCCTCGCCCTATTTTATTTATCCGCTTTAATTTCTGAATTGATCGGTGTCTTGACAAAAAATCCGAGCATTTATAACCGGCAAAAATTCAAAGAGGCGAAGCAAGCGGGGTGGGTGGCTGATGTTCGAAAAGCCGAGGAAAAACTTTCCTTCCAGACTCGATACAGTCTCCAAGATGCCATCGAAGAGACGGTCCGATGGTACCTTGAAGAAGATTGGCTTTAGAATCAAAGGGCCTGAGTCAGAGAGGCTAACTCTTCTTGCTCTTTTTTAATACAGTTTGGCGCGTATAAAAGGAAGCAGAAAACTCGGAAGTCACCTTAAGGCACCATCCTTCTTGGGTAGAGCGAGCGAAATACTTTATCTTCCCCTCAAGAACATGGCGCCCACTTTTGGCTTTGGTACTCACAGTGAATGGAATTTTAATCGGCTCTTTCAAATTCAAGTATTCATGGCCGTTTTCCTCGATGGTTTCTATTTCTAAATCTGAAGCCATGAAGAAATTCTTAGGAAAAATGAGCTCCTCACAAGGATTAAATTCTATTATAAAAGAAGGATTGGAGCTGATGGCGATCCCCTTTTCAACAGCAAGCTCCAGAACAACCTTCCCCTCCTGAGCCTTAGAAAGCCTCGCCGGGCTCAGGGAGCTTTTTATCTTGAGGGGTTTTTCTTCTTCAGCCAAGGAAAACCAAGACAGAGTAGCACACAACAGCAAGCACAATCCAATCTTTCTCAAGGAAATTACTCCTTTTTCCTATGCTAGCGGCATATTACTCCTTTCCATCCGTTTAGTCAAGAACTCAAGAGCACATATTGGGAACGGTTCTATTTTTTCCTTATTTCTAAAATACTTCTAGAGGATGCTTATTCTTCGAAGAAAAAATAGAACCGCCTCCAGTTTTTTTCCCCTGTTTTTTTTCTTTATTTTTAAGAGATTATCTATTATAATTGGCGAACGCCAATGGGTATAAAAACAATTATCTCTGGAATCGGTCATTACCTTCCGCCTAAAGTCGTCACCAACTTCGACTTAGAAAAAGTCATGAACACTTCGGATGAATGGATTCGCCAGAGATCAGGGATCGTGGAGCGACACTATGTGGAACCAGGAGTAGGAAGTTCCGATTTAGCCTACGAAGCTTCCCTAAGGGCAATCGACGACGCGAAAATCGACAAATCAGAAATCGATTTCATCATAGCAGCCACCCTTTCTCCCGATCATTATTTCCCTGGAATCGGGGTTATCGTCCAAGAAAAGCTGGGACTTGCTGGCCTTGGTGCCCTCGATGTAAGGAATCAATGTAGCGGCTTTATCTATGCTTTATCTATAGCTGACCAGTACATAAAGAACAAGACCTACAGCAAAATCTTGCTGGTCGCAGCAGAGGTTCAGTCGACCAATCTTGATTATTCAGATGACGGGAGAGACTTGGCTGTTCTCTTCGGTGATGGAGGTGGTGCTGTCATCCTTGAGCCCAACGAAAAAGATGATGGAAGAGGAATTCTGTCCACTCATCTTTTTTCGGATGGACGCTTCGTGTCTGATTTATGGATGGAAAAGCCAAGCCCTAAGGATAAGCCAACTTTTAAGGTAGAATTCTTCGAGCAGCAAAGGTTCTTCCCTCATATGGAAGGCAAATCAGTATTTAAAACTGCCTCAGAAAAAATGCCAGAAGCCGTGAAAGTTGCCCTGGAACACAATTCTTTGACCATCGACCAAGTGGACTGCCTCATTCCTCATCAGGCTAACGAAAGGATTAGCCAAATGGTGGCCAGAGGTTTAGGAATCCCGGTAGAGAAGGTTGTCCGAAACATTGACCGCATCGGAAATACAACAGCTGCCTCTATTCCTATCGCCCTGGATGAGACTGTCAAGGCGGGTAAATTGAAGGAGGGCGATATTCTGGTCTTGACCGCCTTCGGTTCAGGTTATACCTGGGCTTCGGCTGTGATCAGATGGTAGTCTGAAGGCAGTGATTGTCTTTAGGATTCGTTTTGTGATAGGATTTTCAACTTAAATTCTACAAAGTGAAATGAGCAAGGAGAAAAATAGCGTCACCTGAGGAGGTAGCAATGAAAAAAACACTGATTCCCCTTACTATCGTGGCCTTGGTATTGATGAGTATTGGGATCCTTCTTTCGCAACAGAATGAGGAAGACGGCAAATTTGAAAAATTCCTAGAGACATACCTTGATGAAATGTGGAAATTCTATCCCACAGCCGCCAGCCTGGCCGGATATCATAAATATGATGATGAGTTGGAAAACTTGAGCAGCAGAAGCATTGAAAAACGCCATGAAGATTTAGATAGCTTCAACCAGGAAGTGGTATCCAAGATAGATAAATTCAAACTCAGCCCCGAACTGCAGATCGACCATGGAATGATAGTCGATGCTTTAGACCTGGAGCTTTTCAACCATGAGAGTCTTATTCCCTGGGAATACGATCCCATTTTTTACAACACTATTTTTTCCAATTGTATCCGAACCCTTCTTGCCAAAGAATTCGCCCCCCTGGACACCAGGGCCAAGAATGCAGCCGATAGGCTAAAAGAACTCCCCAAGCTCATCAAGCAAGCCAAAGAAAATTTAAAAACACCTCCTCAGATTTTCACAGAAACTGCCATCAAGCAATTCCCCGCTATAATGAATTTTTACAAAAACGAGCTCCCTCAATTGATCGCTCAGGTTCCTGCAGCTTCTAAATCCAAGCTCGAGTCAAGCCTGACTAAAGTCATTCCCGCTTTAGAAGATTATCTTAATTTTCTTCAGAATGAGATCTTGCTTCGCTCGACCGGAAATTTCCGGTTGGGGCAAGATACCCATCGCCGGCTAGTCAGGCTCACTTATCAGCAGTCTATCCCCCTCGATGAGCTTGTAGCCAGGTCTAAAGCCGATTATAACAATATCAGAAGGGAAATGGTGCTGGTGTGCATTCCCTTCTTTAAAATCATGTATCCTGATATCAATCCTGACCAGCTCGGTGCCACCCGCTCTGAAGAAGAGGTCAAGAATATCATCATCAAAGGTGTGCTGGATAAGATCAAAGGCGAACATGCCACCCAAGACGAATTCATGGAACGGATCAAAACAACAGCTGGGGAAATTAAAAGTTTCCTCCTTGAAAAAGAGCTTGTCGAGCTTCCCGAGGAAGAACTCAATATTGAACCTATGCCTCTTGAATCCCAAGGCATATCATGGACACTCCTCGTTCAGCCAGGGCAGTATGAGACTTCGGGCCCTTACACGATTCAAATCACCTCCTTTCCCGATGATTGGGGAGAAGAGCAGGTCACTTCTTTTCTTGAGGAATACAACAACTTCTTGCTCCATTTCTGGACAGTTAGGAAAATCTATCCAGGCCAGTTTGTCCCCTTCTTTTACACTAAAAAGTATGCTTCTCGAATCAGGAATTTATATCCCAATATGCCATTGATCAAAGGCTGGCCAATCTATATTGAAAACATGCTGGTCGATTCTGGTTTTGGGAACTATGACCTGAGATTACGCCTCAATCAGCTCAAACTTTATCTTAAAGCTGTTATAGATTTTCAACTCGACTTCAACATTCATGAAGCCGGAATGACCAAAGAGCAAGCCATTGCCTATATGACAAGAGGTGGATTCCAGACCCGGGCCGAAGCCGAAAGAAAATGGAACCGTATTCTTTTGAAGCCTTGTGACAGTGCCATTCCTTACGTGGGTATCCAGGAAATCATGGACATGGAAAAAGAATACAAACAGGCCAAAGGCGACACCTTCAGCCAAAAGGAATTTCTCCAGAAACTTCTCAGCTTTGGGGCACTGCCGATCCGCCACTTGAAAACTAAAATTCAAGAACAACCGTAAAAGGAACCGACGACAGTCCGTAAGGCCCAAAAGTCACGGCAATTTACTTCCTATCTATTGAGCAATTCAACAATCCAACTGCTACTATGCTTCTGGTCATCCTGGTATCTTAAGATAAGGACAATATGAGCGAAACAAACAAGAGAGAAGAAAAGCCTGAGCTGGTCGACTCTCATGCGCATCTGGATATGAAGGCCTTCGATCATGACCGGGATCGAGTCATCGAAAGAGCCTTGGAGGCTGGGGTCCGGATGATTATCTGCCCTGCTGAGGCCACCAGCTTGAAAAGCCTCGAGATAACCCTCAACCTCACTTCTAAATTCAAGGGCTTATTCGCTGCAGCCGGAATTCATCCCCATAAAGCAACTGATATCAAGGCGGATCTGGCTCAGAAATTACAGCACCTGGCTGCAAAAAATCAAATCATAGCCATAGGTGAGATCGGCCTTGATTTTCACTATAACTTTTCGCCTCCCCAAAAACAAATAGATGTCTTCCGCCGACAACTCAGAATCGCCCAGGAATTATCTCTTCCGGTGATCATCCACAGCCGAGAGGCCGGCCCTGAGATAATAAACTCCATAAATCAGGAGAATTTTCATAAGGGTGGGATCCTCCACTGTTTCACAGAAGACTGGGAAACAGCCAAGGAAATGTTAGATCACAACTTTTTGATTTCTTTCTCCGGGATTCTAACTTACCCCAAAGCTCAAACCCTCAGAGATGTGGCCCAAGAAATACCCCTGAAAAAACTTCTGGTAGAAACAGATTCTCCATATCTTGTGCCTGCCTCTTATCGAGGGAAAATCCAAAGGAATGAGCCATCTTTTGTCGTGGAAACAGCCGAGGTTTTAGCAGGAATAAAGAAAGTTTCTTTGGCTGATCTGAGTGCAGCCACGACTGAGAATTTCATTTCTATTTTCAGGTTTGAAAAAAAAAATATTAGATGATATGATAGGTGGCCATATGGCTCAAGAATATTCTTTTGACATTGTCTCGAACATCAATCTCCAGGAAGTTTCCAATGCTGTCCAGGTTGCTCTTAAAGAAATAAGAAACCGGTTCGATTTCAAGCACAGCCGAGCTGAGATAATTCCAGAAAAAGACAAGTTGACTTTGGTAGCTGATGATGAATATAAATTGAGAAGCTTGAAAGATGTCCTGGAGCATAAAATGGTGAAAAGGAGAGTTCCTCTTAAGGCCCTCAATTACCAAAAAATTGAGAGGGGCTTTAACAGAACAGTGAAGCAAGAGGTGCTCTATCAAAACGGAATTCCCTCTGAAAAATCCAGGGAAATCGTGAAGCTTATAAAAAAAGAGAAGTTTAAAGCCCAGGTGGCTATCCAAGGAGACCAGCTCAGAGTCTCTTCCAAGAAAAAAGACATCCTGCAAGAAATCATGTCCTTTCTGAAGGAGACGGACCTGGGAATAAACATGCAGTTTACGAATTATCGATGAGGACCTTAACCAGTACTGAATTTCAATCCCGATTAGGGAAAAAATTTAATCTAAAGTCTTTGTACGAGAACATCAAGAGTGACCTCTATGAAGTCGAAGGACAATTGAAGGTCTTTTCTCAATCCGAGAACAAGCTCATTTCTGAGGTGAGCGGCTATCTTTTCAAGAATTCAGGGAAGAGAATTAGGCCAGCTCTTTTGGTACTCTGCTCCAAGCTCCTCGAGTATCAAGGAAAAGAGCATATTCTTCTGGCTGCCTTGGTCGAGACTATTCACACTGCCAGCCTCATACATGATGATATTATTGATGATTCTGAGACACGAAGAGGGAGAGAATCCGTCCACTCCAGATGGGGTCCCAACATCACGGTTCTCCTGGGAGATTATCTTTACATAAAATCGATCAACCTTTCTCTAAAGAGTCAGTATAACCAGATAATTCATATCTTGACCGAGATTTCTTCTCGAATGATCGAAGGAGAATTGACTGAATATTACCTGAGTGGAAACCTTGATATTGCGGAGCAAGACTATCTGGACATCATCGAGAAGAAGACTGCTTCTCTTTTCTCTGCAGCCTGTCATATAGGCGGTGTTCTCGGAAAAGCTTCTGATAAAGAGAAAAATTTCTTGGTCGACTACGGGACAAACCTGGGTATGTCCTTTCAGGTGGTCGATGACCTGCTCGATTATACAGGAGAAGAGAGGACTTTGGGTAAACCCGTTCTTTCGGATCTGAGGGAAGGACGGATAACGCTTCCACTCATATACACCTTGAAAAACGATGGCAAAGCTAATCGAGAATTCATCAGCGAGGTTTTGAGCAAGAAGAATTTTGAGGAAGAATCTCAAAAAGAGATCCTCTGTATCCTCAAATCCAATGGAGCTCTTGACTATACCTATAATAAGGCCAAAGAATTCTCCGAAAAGTCACAAGAAATCATCTCTGAGTTTCCTCAATCTATCCATAGAGACACCCTCACCATATTGCCTGAGTTTGTCCTCAGAAGAAGCAAATAGCCGAGCAGTTCATTTTGTCTGTCATTGCGAGCGAAGCGCGGCAATCTCATAAAATAAATGATTTTATTCCCTAATAAGATGGGCAAATAACTCTATTCTCCACAATTAAGAAAGAAATTCCATGGTCGAGATTGAAATCAAAATAAAGGTCAAGGATTTAAGCTCAGTTGAGGCAAAAATTCTGCACCAAGGAGCAGAACTCATAAAGGAACGCTTCCTCGAAGAAAACACTCTCTACGACTTCCCCTCTGAGACCTTTTATAAGAAAAGGCAGGCCATAAGAGTCAGAAAAATCGGCCCTAAGACGTTTTTAACCTTTAAAGGCACTCCGCAAAAATCAAGAAAATTTAAAATCAGAGAGGAGTACGAGACAGAAGTGAAGCATCAAAAGCAGTTGAAGAAGATATTAAAATCTCTGGGAATGGTTCCAGTGTTCGACTACCAAAAATACAGGAAAGTTTTTAAAAAAGGCTCCCTAAAAATCTACTTGGACGAAACATCCGCCGGAAATTTTGTGGAAATGGAAGGCGAGAGGAACGAAATAGTCCGATTCGCCAAGGCTCTTGACTTCTCCAAAGATGAATTCATAAAGCTGGATTATGTCCAGCTTATCAAGAAAAGAAAATAAACCCCCCTCCCAAGTCCTGATTCAATTATTTATTTCTTCTTTTTTTTAGCCGCTTTAGGTTTCTCTTTAGCAACTTTAGGCTTCTCTTTAGCAACTTTAGGCTTCTCTTTAGCCTTAGGCTGGGCTTTCTTCTCGACTTTCTTCTTTTTTTCCTCTTTTTTCTCGATGACCTTCTTTTTCTCCTTGGGAACTTCCTTTTCTTTTTCTACTTTAGCTGCTTCCTTGATCTCTTCGCCGATGAAAACTTCCTCTTTAGGAACGACCTCTTCTTCCTCTTTAGGCTTAAGGATTTCAAAGTCTATCAGTCCCTGAGACACTTCATTCTGAGCAATCCGGATCGGGTTCTTTGACTTAGATTTAATCTTTGGCTTCGCTCCCCCTAAAAGCTCTTTTGCTCTCTTGGTGGCTACTATTACAAATCTAAACTTGCTGTCTATATCACCGTAGCTCTTCAAATACTCCTATCTCCTCTTATCATACCAGCTTCCTAAATATTGAAATAAAATACCAGAAATTTAGAAGAATTTCAACTGAATATCATAATCAAGTTTTTATGCTCCTTCCAAGGAATTCGTTGTTTTTCTTGATATTTTTTATTATTATGACTTCAAAATAATAAAAGGGAGAAAGGAAGCATGAAATTACTAAGTTTTCTGGCCTTAATAGCTGCCGGGATCAGTCTCATCTTGGCCATACTGGCCCGTTTCTTCTTCGGGGGGAGAATAATTATCAGCTTAGTGTACTATTATCAGAGTACAGGACTTTTTCTCCTCGCTTCTATCGCTTTTGCTCTTCAGCACTTAATCCATACGAAATCCAAATAGCAGTGCCACTGACCAAGTCTTCCCTGAAAATATCTTTCATATGAAGCTAAGTTTTCCCTTCGACCCTGTAGAAAGGTCAGAAGAGAGCGAACGCCTGGTCATGAAAGACGGGCAAAGGCTTTACCACCGGTTCAGACCTGCCCCTTATTACGGCGGAATAGCCACCGCCGATGCTGTGGGTTGTTCTTTTCTCTGTGCTTATTGCTGGAATTACAACCGCAACTTATATCCCCAGCGATTCGATAAATTCTACTCGTCTCACGAAGTCTCCTCAAGGCTACTCAAGATAGCCCGTCAGAGATCTTATCATCTGTTCAGGATAACAGGCTCCGAGCCCGTCCTGGGTGAAGATTCATTCCATCACCTCCTCAAAGTCATTATCCATATCCTCCGAGAAAAACCTAGATCGATATTCATCCTGGAGACAAACGGATTCTATCTTGGTTACAGACAAGACCTTATAGAGAAACTGAATTTCCCCGCACTAAGGATAAGGATTGCCTTAAAAGGCGTAGATGAAAATACTTTTCAGAGCATAACAGGAGCGAAAAAGGAGTTTTTCCAGTATCCGATCCTGGCCCTTAAGGAACTGGAAAAACTGGGGCTCAAAGCTTGGCCAGCCATCATGGGAGACCTCTTTACGGATAATGAAATAGAGCGTTTAAGAGAACATCTCCATGAACACAGCATCCAGGCTGAGCTAGAATTTGAGTATTTAGAGAGATACCCTTTTGTTCTGCAGAACATGGATAAAAGAAATATTCAGATTAAGGAATAAGCTGTTCAGGAGCAGAAATGCTAACAAAAATCGGGGCTGTTACTATCGGCCAGAGTCCAAGGGACGATATCCTTCCTGACCTGAAAAAGCTCATGGGAGTCGAGATCGTTATAGAAGAAATAGGTGTTTTGGATAATTTGGAGAAGGAGGAAATAAGAAAGCTATCCCCTAGAAGGAGCGAAGATATTCTAATGACCAGACTCCGTAACAAAGAGTCAGTGGCCCTGGACTATGGTTGGGTAGTAAAAGGGATCAGAAAATGCCTGGCAGACCTGAGGGCAGAAGGCGTTGAGACCATAGCTCTCCTCTGTACCTGTCATTTCTCCGAGCTGGAAGACGAGAGGGGACTCATCCAGGTCTCGAAACTTATGGAAGAGAAAGTCAAAGAAATGATCAAAAAGGGGTGCCTGGGAGTGCTCATCCCTTCAGTTGAGCAGATTCTCCAGTCAGAGAAAAGGTGGCAGCGTCCTGGAGTTAAGGTGATTGTGGCCAGTGCCTCCCCTTACGGGCAGAGAGATGAGATCATATCAGCAAGCAATGCCCTGGCCAAGCAGCAAGTAGACCTGATCGTTCTCGATTGTATCGGCTATGACTTATCCGTCTACAGAAGAATCGGGCAGATCGTCTCTGTCCCGGTGATCCTACCCTTAGAGCTCCTGGCTCAAAACTTGAAAGGTCTTACTTCTTCTCTTCTTTAACGAACTTGCCTAAGAGATTGTACAGCCAGGCAAATACTGCGCCCACCACAAATCCATCAACCGCAGCATACAGGGTGGCGACAACCACTCCGCCAAAACCCCATTTGCCAAACGTATAGCCTGGATAGATGGAATCAAGGAACTTCAAGAATGAGACTGCATAGCCGGGCCAAATAAGGTTGGCGACACCGCACAGCAAACTTATAGCAGCCCAAAGAATCCCTAAGGTGAGCCCGAGCCGAATAACACCTAACTTCATAATCCCCTCCTCTCTCAGTATTCTTAATTACTATTACCTCTTTTCTCCCCAAATTTCAAGGAATCTATATAAGCAGACAGGGAACGGTTCTATTTTTTTTCTTACCAATATCTCATTGTGCTAGGCTTTCTATTAAAAAAAAGTACCATCCGCAAAAGGACTCAATAAAAATATTTTCATTTTTGGGGGTACGATTGACGACTAAAGGGAATGGAGTTATAATATTTATAAAAAGGGGGAACTGAGGGATCGTATTCTTCTATAGGCAGGTGAATATGAGAAAAAAACATATTTTAGTCATTTCTTTATCCTTTATCCTGGTTTTATTCGCTAATCAAGGATGCGATCTAGTCAAGAAACTGACCGAACACGAAATCATCGTCGAAGATGACATGTACTTACGTGGGGCAACCTCTTCCGAAGGGTTTGTTAATCTTATGGATTATGGCCTGTGGAGAGACAACAAAGACAAGATCAAGGAAGTCACAGAAGTCATAGTTGAATACAAGGTAACCCGAAATGGAACCCCCTCCGACATCACCGTCAATTTCTACTTCGGGGAATTTACCCCGACTACCCTGTTAGGCACAGGAACTCTGGCCCAAGGTGAGACGCATTCTAACTTTGTAACCTTGTCGCTGAATAGTACTCAAAACCAGTTATTTGACCTCATCCTGCTTAAAGATGCCTTCTGGTACTCCATCCAGGGAAACACGGATGCTGCTGATGTCGATTTCGAACCGGTGAGAATCACAGTCCGCGGCTCTTTCGAAATTATTTAACAGTTCAGGATAAAGGAGTTCCGCAGGAACTCAAAATTCTGCAACCCGAGAGTAAAGACCTTCCCTCACTTTAGTCTCGCAGAACCATTCTATCTTGAGTCTATCTCAGACCCAGGATTATAAAACAAAAATAAGCCTGAGAGATAGACTCCACCCCTAAATAAGATTATAATAATCCACCTAGATTCTCTTAAGATGTAAAATGAAGATTATCACCCTAACTTATGAAACCGGATGGCATGAAGAAGAAAGCCAAGGATATAAATCCTACCGCTGGATGAAGCAAAAATCTAAATGTCTACTCAAGGGTTTACAGACTAAGGGACCGAGACAGTTAGTCATAAAAGGAGGTCATCCTTTCCCGAAGGAGAAGAATCCTTTCCTGAGTGTTTATGCGAATAATGAAAAACTCGGAGTGGTAGAAATATTACCCTTCACGAATACCTACCTATTCCCCTTAGAAAATACTTCTGAGAAAATCGAGATCGATCTCGAACTAGACAGCATCTTCCAGCCAGAGATATCCAAAGACAACAGAGAATTGGGAATGGTGATCGAAGAAATAAAAGTCTATTCCCAAGAAGCTTCCGCGCTTCCTCAAGTTTTAGAGCTGGCAACGTCCACTCTCTGTAATATCAATCCTCCCTGTGTCATGTGCTTTACCAGGATTTTCGATATATGGCCCTATAAAGGCGACCTGGATAAAACGGCCTTTGATAACTTAATCCCTTTCTTGAAAGAGTTCCAGACCATCTCGCTCCACGGTATAGGCGAACCTCTCCTGGGCAAAAAGCTATTTACCATATTGGATAACATCAACACCGACACAACCTTTGTTCAATTCAACTCCAATGGACTACTCTTAACTGAAGAAGCAAGCAGGAATTTAATAGAAAAAGGATTAAAGCTGATAGATTTCTCTATAGATGCAGCTTCTCCTGAAACGTATAAAAAAATAAGAAGAAAAGATTTCAATCTGGTTGTCAACAACATAAAAAGATTGAATGAAATAAAGAAAGAATTAGGAGTCAAGCATCCTGAAATAAAAATGAATATGACCTTGATGAAGGAAAACCTGCCCGAAGTGGTTTCATTTATTGAACTGGCAAAAAGCCTTGAAGCGAAAACAGTCCATCTAGGTCTCTTAAACCCTTTTAAAGAATACATAATCAATAATGCAGGATTTATTTTCAACTATCAGGAACAAATGCTCGATACAGAATCTGAGGTTTTTCAAAAAACGATCCAAGAGGCCCAGCAAAAAGCCGAAGAGCTCGGTATAGAGCTGGTCCTGGAATTTCATAAGAATTGATATTGAAATGAAGGATTTTTATTGTGATAAGCCCTGGGAAAATGTCTTAGTAGAAGTCAACGGAGACTGTTATTTCTGCTGTTTCATCCTCAGACCGAGCGGAAGGATCGGCAATCTCAAGAAGACCACTCTAGAAGAAGCCTGGACAAGCCGCAGAGCGAACAAAATTAGGAAATTGATCGGACAAGGAAAAATCCCCTACTGCTGTCAAATCTGCCCTTTTTATGGGGAATTTAAGCATCAAAAAGTATTTTTCTACAGAATATACTTCCATACTAGAAGAATCTATGACCTTCTGAAGGATTTCTGGCAGGGAGGATTCACCAGATACAGGTTTAATCTCAGGCTAAAAAAATTAAAAAAACTCCTGGGACTAGCTTGATAATCTTCAATAGAAGTTGAGAAACTTCTTGTATGGATACGACTTTGGCTTCTATCCTATTGCTCGGTAGGCACTTTCTTCTTGAGTTCTTCGAACCAATTAAGAACCATGCTCAATTGAGTTGGCGGAGTCGAGCTATCACCTGCTTCAATCATTATAAAACGCTGTCCGTCTGGTGTGATACCAAAAGGAAACCATGCCAAAGGAACTTCAAACAGGATTTTTGGCTTTCCTGCGGAGAACTCAGGCTCAGTCTTTATAGACACCACCATCATCTTGTTACCGTTCAGATAGACCAATTCCCGCCCGTCAGGTATCCACAGTGGCCAAATACCTCCTTCGGTAGAAATCTGCATCTTACTCCCAGGACCGGGAAACGGCCTTGCGTAAACTTCCAACTGGCCTGATTCATCAGAGATATAGGCTATCCATTTTCCGTCAGGCGAAAACGCTGCCTGATCCTCATTGAATGGAGTTTTTAGAAAGGGAACTGGTTTACGTTCTCCTTCAATCGGGAGGGCCAAGATATCCCTTCCAGTGGAAGGATGAATCTCTGTGAAGACCAGAATCCTTCCGTCAGGAGACCAGGAGCTAGGCCACACCTTGTGTTCACTGGTCAGGAGCACTTCTGCAGTACCGCTTCCATCAGCTGGCCTCCAAAATAATGAGCTTGTTCCACCCACGGATCTTACATATGTTACTCGATTGCTCTCTGGCGTCCAGATCGGTGTCTCGTTGTCCCCGCCAGCCGTCAGCCGAGTTAAGGTGCCCCGCTGCATTTCATAAATCCAAATATCTTCATTCCCCCCCGCAATATGGATAGCCAGTCGCTTTCCGTCGGGGGAACAACGAACCCTCTCAAAAATACGCGGATTAACCGGAAGAGATTGAATCCCGCCTTTTCTATCGACCCAAACTAGCTTTTTATAATAGAACTCTGGACTGCCAGTTACATAAATAAGCGAACCAGTGGGGGAGAAATTGAACTGTGCAGCTCCGTAGGCATCTGAAGTTATTACCCCTTCAAGGATTCGAACAGGAGATCCTGTTAGCTCGAGCCGCTTCAGGTCGAATGGAACCGCCATCAGCGATCCCGCTCGAGCATAAACTATATGACCTGTAGGAGCATACCGAGCCTTGCTACCTCCTTCTATCAAACGTTTTATTTTGCCTGTCTCTAAAGATACAATCGCGATGCTCGCATCATCATAAGACGTAAATTCAGATGTACCGATTGTGAATAAAACAGTTTTATTATCAGACAAGATCTGGGGGAAGCGATGGGTCTTCTCATTTTTCTCTGGATCAAGGGTGGTAATGGCCACCGGCGTCCCCCCAGCGGATGAAACTTTATAAAGGCCGGAATTATGCGAGCGAGTGAAGACGACGGTATTATCAAATCCCCAGCTCGCGCCGCGGCTGTTTGGGGGAGCTTCACAGATGGTAATCGGAGCCCCGCCCCGAAGAGAAACCTTCATCATTTTACCAGCCGCATAATCAAAATATCCTACCCAATCACCGTCAGGGGAAAAGAAAGGACCATGCGCATTTTCTGTGCCTGATAAAGGTTTCATATCGAATTGATTTATATCCCTGAGACAGAGTCGAATGGAATCGCCTTGAACTGCGCTATAAACTATGCTCGTACCATCAGGTGAGATAGCGATGGAAGGATTATCATAAATATTCACCGGTGCGTTAAGAGGAAGATCGATTGTGTAGCGGCCGATTGGTAGAGCCACAGATTTTGTTGAACGCATCAAAGTCCAAAAGGCGATACCAGCAGCAACCGACCCTACCAACAGGCCAGCTACTAAGCCTATCAAGAACGCTGACCGAAATCGTTTAATGGGCCAGGCCTCACCTTTAGTTTCGAGCCTGCTGAGCTGTGGAGCCGCTGCGTCGGATAACCCTTCCTCGATCTCGATACGTGCATCTCCTATGTGTTGAAGACGTCGAGATGGATCCTTCTGAAGACATCGATGAAGAAGAGAGACGATTTGAGCAGGGATATTATCTGGCAAAACTGCCCAATCCGGCTCACCTTTGAGAATTGAGGCTATGGTTTCGCTAACGGTCTCTCCCTCAAACGCTATCTTTCCTGTCAGGCACTCGAATAAGATACAACCGAACGCCCAAATGTCTGTCCTTTTATCAACTTTTTTCCCTTTTGCTTGCTCCGGGCTCATGTACGCAGCCGTTCCAAGGATAACACCCTGCTGGGTCATTCTATCTGTAAGTGTTGGGGACTTGGATAGGTCTATCGCTTCAGGCTCCTCTTGAAAAGCCTTGGCCAGCCCAAAGTCGAGAATCTTTATTTTTTTCTCCGAGGTGATCTTGATGTTTCCTGGTTTGAGATCCCGGTGGATGATCCCCTTCTCATGGGCTGACTCCAATCCTTCTGCTATCTGCTTACATACCTCTAGGGCCTCACCTACTGACAGGGGTGCTTTCTTAACCTGCTCTGCGAGTGTTTCGCCCTCAACCAATTCCATCACCAGGAACTGCTGATCATCTGACTTCTCAAGACCATGAATAGTAGCTATGTTTGGATGATTCAGGGATGCTAATAGCCTCGCTTCCCTCTCAAAGCGAGCCAGCCGCTCCTTGTCCAGGGCAAATGCTTTGGGAAGGACCTTGATGGCGACCTCACGCTTCAGGTTGGTGTCTTCAGCCAGGTAGACCTCTCCCATGCCTCCCTTTCCTAACTCTTTAATGATTTCGTATCTGTTAGCTAAAGATGTGCCTGGGCTGAATTGAGGAAAGGGCGTCTCAACTGTTTTGGTGTGGACAGGGATATCTTTTAGGGTGCCTAATTGAGTGCCACAATCACCACAGAAGCTTTGTGTTTCCGGATTATCTGATTGACATTTGGGGCATTTAATACCCATTATTCCCTCTGCTTGTTTGACAAAAGAATATCAATTAATAAAAAAAGAGTCAAACGGATTAAATGCTTTGAATTTATATCATACATGATGCTTAAGATCAGATCATTACAGGTCAATCACCATTGTTTTTTATTAATTGATTCGCACTTTTTATTGTGATATAAGCGAAGAAAAAAAAAGAGATAAGAGAGCAAAGGTTGCAATTTGGAGAAACCCAACTTCTTCTCCTCATACGACATATACATTTATTTGATATCAATTTTTCACGCCATGATATCTTTTTTCTAGAAAGGAAATCGGAAAGAACAAGTAGAATGGGGAGGAAAGCTGGCTGGGAACGACAAAGTAAAGCCCAAGAGTGTTTAATTTCTTTTAGGAGGTAAAGGCATGATTAATCCGGTAATTCTGGTGGCAATTATCTTTCAGGCAATAATATCAAAGGTATCACGAATAGTAGGTTCCATCGTTGGTTACATTATTACAACCGGTATATTGATTTGGGGACTCAGTTTGTACGCTGAAGGTAATGCCATAGCATTTTTTGGAGTCGTACTTTCTCAACCAGTTTTTATTTTTGCCTGCCTGGTTTGGTATGGATTTGATACCTATGAGTTTTTAAAAGCAAGGAAAGCAAAAGCTATAATTAAAAGCGGACTATTAGAGGATACGAATGTGGCCAAGTTTTATAATAACACCTTAAAAGCATGGAATGATGGTAAGCTAGCTGAATTAAATAAATCATTCGAGATAGAGGGAAAAATGGCCTATGAAGATTTTACAAAGGCCTATATACCAGTTGAAGAGGGTGCTCTGGATGTCCTATTTACACAATTCCCACCTAAAGAAGACGAGTTTCTTATTGGATATGGCAACAGTGATTCTTTCTCAGATAGAGGATGGTTCACTTTGACTAATATGAGGCTCATTTTAAAGGATGGGGTATCAAAATCCTATGAAGGACTTAATCTGGCAGATATAGATGATTTTGAGATTAAGGGGGCAGGGAAAAAAATCACCTTCAAAATGAAATCAGGCAAGGAACTTGAATTCAATAACCTTAAAATATATCCTGATAAAAAATATCTAAGATTTGCGATGCAGATGCAAAAGACCAGTAGTGAAGGAGACTAGAACACAAGAATTTATCAACAGACAGCTGCTAACCCTCCACAGATAAGAAGAACCTCACCTCCCTTTAGCCCAAGTCTAGTAAATCAACCAGCCTTTTTCAATAATGATAATTTCTTTCTTCTAGTTGATTTAGATGCAAGAACAGGGGTAAATGAATATGACCCGTCCAGGACTCGAACCTGGAACCCGCGGATTAAGAGTCCGCTGCTCTACCAGTTGAGCTAACGGGCCATAAGAGTGACCTTTAGTTTAGAAAACTCCTTATCTCTTGTCAATTCTCATGCCTGATGCCATTGTTTATTTGCGCTGAAGGAATATTTTTATTTATAATGGGAAAAACAGGATCAGACATCGATGAATGTTAATTTAATTTTAATCCTAGTTCTTGCTGCCCTCTTGGTTCTGTTCATCATTCTCTTCTGGTCCCTGAAAAGAACCTCATCCAGGTTCGAAGAACTGAAGAAAAGCCAGCAAGAAAACCAGGCTCTTTCTCTCCTCCAGCAGCAAATCGGACAGCTCACCCAGACTATCAACCAGCAGATGCAAAGCATGAGCAGCCAGTACCAGAAGACGACTGGGGACATCGGTCAAACCCTGGGCGATGTTAAGAAAGATCTCGGTAAGATGGAAGAGGTTACCCGTGAGGTTCTGGAAAAGGCAAAGGACATCTCCAGTCTGGAAGGTCTGCTGCGGGCTCCCAAATTCCGGGGTGGGATAGGCGAACTTTTCCTGGGTGACTTGCTGGCTCAAATCCTATCCCCTTCCCACTATGACCTTCAGTATAAATTCAAAAGCGGCGAGAAGGTCGATGCCATCATCCGAATCGGCGGGAATATCGTCCCCATAGACTCCAAGTTTCCCCTGGAAAACTTCAATAGATACGTTAAGGAAGAAGAGAGCAAGGAAAAAGAGGCTTTAAGAAAGAAATTCTTATCGGATGTCAAGAAGCATATCGACGAGATTGCCTCCAAGTACATCCTTCCCGATGAAGGCACTTATGACTTTGCCTTGATGTATATTCCGGCAGAAAATATCTACTACGAGACGATCATCAAGGATGAAAATATCGAGGAAAAACATAGCCTCTTTTCCTATGCTCTTCAGAAGAGAGTCATTCCGGTTTCGCCGAATTCCTTCTTTGCTTATCTACAGGTTGTAGTTTTAGGCCTCAAGGGGCTTAGGATAGAAAAATCTGCTTTAAAGATCTTTCAAGCTTTGGCTAGGCTACAAGGCGACCTCAGTCGTTTCAAAGGCGATTTCCAGGTTTTAGGCAGCCACCTGGTCAACGCGAAGAGCAAATTTGACGAGGCAGAGAAGCGCCTGGAGAAATTTTCCAACAAGCTGGAGCTCGTGAGCGGAGATAAGCCGGAAAGCCTCCCTGAGAGAGCTCCTGAGAAAGAAAAATCTAAGTAACTATTCTATTAATATCTTCGAAAACCACCACCACCACCGCCTCTTCTATCCCTGTCTCTAGGCGGGCGGGCTTCGTTGACTCTCAAATTGCGTCCTTTGAATTCGGTCCCGTCCAACTCATCTTTTGCTTTTTGCGCTTCCTCTGGACTCGACAACTCAACAAATCCAAATCCTCTGCCTTCGATGATGTTGACATCCTTGATTTCACCGAACTTGGAAAACAATTCTTTCAGTTCCTCACTTTTTACCGAATAATTGAGATTTCCCACGTAAAGCTTGCTACCTTGCATTCTTACCTCCTGTTTCCTTTATTTCTCTTTGCTCAATAATGTTTCATTAGAAGGCAGAAACAAGGTCATTATTCTAGCCTCTTTACAGATAACATTATCAAATACAAGAGAATACCAATAAAAAGCCTGAATCAAAATTCTATGGAATACCCTCGTATCACCTCCTGAGTCTCAATCAGCCATTCTCATGTTATGACTTCTTTTTCCGATTATACATCAAAAAACATCTTAAAAATACCCTAATTTTTGCTGCAAATCATTTCCTTTCAGATAACTTAAAAGATTTATTGATTAAACTCAAGATAAATTTTTATAATGGAAGGTCTATGAAGAAAACAAAAATCTTCCTGATCCTTCTCCTGATTATTCTTTTTAATTCTCTATTTGCCCAAGAGATCCCCTATCGTAAAAAGGGATTAAGATACGATTTTCGAACCCTCGCTGAGACTACAGAACATGATTTCGATATTCTCCATTACCGATTTGACTGGAAAATAGACCTTGATTCTCAACACATTCAGGGAAAGGCTTCAGTCATAGCTCGAAGCCTCATCCAGAATTTAGATAGAATTATCCTTCACTTAGCTGATACCATGGAAGTGACAGGAATAACTCAAGACCTGGTATCCCTCGATTTTGATCATGGAGATGATCTGCTCGATATCCATTTAGCACAACCTCAAAACCGTAATGAGGAATTCGAGGTGGAAATTGCCTACCAAGGTTACCCAGAATCAGGCCTTAATTTTTCTGTCCATCAGAATCAACCGATTGTCTGGAGCCTGGACGAACCCGTCGGTGCCCGGGAGTGGTTTCCCTGCTATGACCATCCTTCCGATAAGGCAACGGCTGAAATGAGCATAACCGTACCAGATGGTCTGATCGTAGCTTCGAACGGGACCCTGATGGGCGTAACTGATAATCTTGATGGTACGGTGACCTATACCTGGCAGGAAGGCTATCCAGTTTCTACATATCTCCTTTCCATTGCTGCCACTAACTATGAAGTCTTCTCTGACTATTACTCTTCTGGCATGGATTCCATGGAGGTTCTGTATTATGTTTATCCCGAACATCTTCTCCTCGCTCAGGAAGATTTTTCCGTAACCGTTCCCATGATCGAGTTTTATTCCCAGGTTTTTGGAGAATATCCATTCCTGAGAGAGAAGTACGGAATGGCTGAAGTCGAAGGGAGGGCTGCCATGGAACATCAAACCTGTACCTCTTATCCTTCACTAGCTATTACCGGAGACCATCAATACGATTGGCTGATTGCTCATGAACTCGCCCATCAGTGGTGGGGAGATTTGGTCACCCTGGCTGAATGGGCTGATATCTGGCTAAACGAAGGCTTTGCCACCTATTCTGATGCCCTTTGGTGGGAGCATCTTTACGACTCAGAGGGGCTCCAATCAAGGATGGCTGATTTCAAGGAGGAATATTTCGAGGAACACCCAGGACCAGAGCATCCGATTTACGATCCTCCTGAAGAACATCTCTTCTGTGAGATAGAGTATGAAAAAGCAGCCTGGGTGCTGCACATGTTGAGGTTCGTTGTCGGAGAGGAAGCTTTCTGGCAAATATTGAAGACGTATGCCCAAGACTTTGCTTACGCTAACGCAACGACTGATGATTTCAGGAATGTCTGTGAACAAATCTATGGGGCAGATCTAGGTTGGTTTTTCAACCAGTGGATTTTTGAAGCTGGCTATCCCGCCTATGAATTCGGATGGGTTGCTCTGGGTCAAAGCAGAGTGAGAGTGGTGATCAGACAAGTTCAGGAGGATTTTCCCCTCTTTAGGATGCCCGTCGAACTGCAATTCAACTTCCCTTCAGGAACAGTAAAGGAGATCGTCTGGGTGGATGAGAAAAACAACACCTTTGATTTTCATTTTCTCGAGAAACCTGACCAGGTGCTTTTCGACCCCGAAGCCTGGATTTTATGCGAACTGGAAGATTATCGGAAAAATGTTAAAGGAAGAAGATAAGAGGGAAAAGGGATTTTTCTAGTTCTTCCCCTCTCCCCGCAAGACACTCACTCTCTGGATAGTCGTAGTGACAACACGATTTCCGAATTCCAGACACAGGCCACAGGCAGCCAGGGCATCGACCTTGATAATGCTCCCGCCCCAGGTACATCCATTAATCCTCGTCTTCGAGGGCGATAAACCCTTACGGTCGAACCATCCTCCTGAGACAAGGTAGGAGTCGTTATCGAGAACATAGATTGAATAGATGGAATTCTTAGTCCTGATAAGCACCAGATCTCCGAACTGCAGGTCCCACTTGCGCACCTGCTTTAGATGAGCGCTGTCCTTGACAATCCTTTCCAGATTGTGACCTTGTCCTAGCATTGCCCTCATTTTAACTCTGAAACTTTCTTTTTTGCAACCTATTTAATTTTTGTTAAAGATTAGCAATTCCCGAGCCAAGAGTCAAATTCGCAGCTCAAGATATTCACTTTACTTCTCCGGAATTCTTATGAATGTCAGTTTTTCTCATCCTTAGAGGTGAGAAAATTCCCAGAAAAATCATCTTTAAAATCCTCTCCAATGGTGATTTTCAATTGATAAGCTTTCTGTAATCATAGTAAAATTCTATATACAGGATGTGACAAAGAACAGTTAAGTTAAGAAAAATTTAGCAAAAAAGGAGGTTTAAATGAAAAAATTCAAAATCCTGGTCCTTCTTGCTCTCATTCTCATTTTCGCAGTTCATTCTTTCTCGTTTCGCTCCTCAGCAACGAGGGCTAACTCTGAGGAGAACACAACGATCGGATTAGCGAAAGGAAAATCAGTTTTTACTCTGAATGCAGACCAGCTAGGGATGATGAACGCGATCATGGAAAGAGAAATCGCTCTGGGAAACCTGAATCTGGTCCGAACTCAAACGGAAAGAGATAATGATTACCTTCATCAAAGGTACAAGCAGCACTATCAAAACATTCCTGTTTGGGGAGCTCAGTTGATACGTCATTTTAGAGCTGGGAAAGCCTACTGCATAAATGGGAGATATTATGACGACATCAACATCGAAGTTGTTCCTGAACTGGAAAAAGAATCAGCTGTGGAAATCGCCAAGAATGATACCGCCGACTCAGGATACAGGTCACTGAGCGAGCCAGAACTTACTATTTTCCCGGCTGAAAGCGGATATCATCTTAGCTACAAGGTCATCCTCAGAAAACGTCCTTCAGAAATGATTTATTTTGTCGATGCGAGGACAGGTGAAATCATTCTTAAATATGAAAACATGAAAACCACAGCCGAGATCGGGGTCGGGACTGGCGTTCATAACGATACGAAAAAAATGAGTGCTGACTCCACAGGGGCAACCTACCAGTCTAGAGACAGGATGCGGCCAGCTGTTATTAAGACCTTTGATATGGAGTATGATTTTTGGACCTGGTGGTGGTACAGCAGCACCGACTCTAATCTAGGTGAGGATAATGATAATGACTGGTCGGATGTCAACAGCGATAAGGCTGTCGTGGATGGCCACTGTTATACTGGCTGGACTTATGACTATTTTTACCTGGTCCATGGAAGAGAAGGATACGACGGCAGCAATTTGACCATGAAGGTTTTTGTCAACTTCAGCACTTCAGCCACCGCGAATGCTTTCTATGACGGCTGGGATGATTCCATAAATTTCTATGATGGCGATGGAGTCAACACCACCTATGTCGCCGGCGCTCTTGACGTGGTGGCTCATGAGATTGCTCATGGAGTCACCAATTATACTTCTGGTTTGATCTATTGGTTTTATTCTGGGGCCCTTAATGAAGCTTTCTCTGATATCATGGGAGCCTGTGCAGAATTCTTCCACCAGCCAGAAGGAACAGGGCATATGCAGGCGGATTGGTTAGTTGGAGAGGATATTTATATTATTTATCACAGCAGCAATGTCTTCCGACGCATGGATAAACCCCATTTGCTGAGCACTTGGTTTTCTGGTCCTTACCCTGATCACTACTCATTAAGATATACTGGCTCCTTAGATAACAAAGGAGTACATGTCAATTCTAGCATTGCGAATCACTGGTTTTATTTATTATCAGAGGGAGAGACCAACAGAACTTCAGGGATTTCTGTCACCGGAATCGGTCTTTCTAAAGCTGAAAAAATAGCTTATCGAGCCTGGGTGCATTACCTGGTTCCATCGAGTGAATTCCCAGACGCTCGCTCAGCGTGTGTTCAAGCCGCTGCAGACCTGTACGGCGCTGGAAGTACCGAAGTGAGCAGAGTCAAAAGAGCTTGGGATGCTGTGGGTGTATTCTAGAAGGATTTAACCTGAAAATGGAGGAAAAAATGCATTTTATGAATAGAAAAGCAAAGATTTTTGTGTTGGGTATTTTTATCCTGTCTTCCTTGATCGTTCTCATCGAGGCCGGCGAGCTAAAGGTCATAGTCTCCGTGGAAGTGGCCAACGTCAGGCTGAAACCAAGCATAGAGAGTGCTGTGATCGGAAAGGCAAAAATCGGCCAGGTTCTCGAAGTGCTTCGCAAAGAAGGGAATTGGTATTTTGTGAACCTTCCGCCTGATGAAAATGGGTTTGTTGTTTCCGGCTACATCCATCAGAGTATTGTCAAAGTCGTCACCGAGGATAAACCTGTTCCAGAGAAAAAACCGGTCGTTGAACCAAAACCTCAAGTGACTCCTCCTCCTCCCCAGCCCTCCAGGCAGCCCAGCCCCTTTTACGAAACAGCCATCAAGCCAGCCAAGAGAAAAGCATTCTATATTCGAGCCGGGGCAGGCTACGGGACAAAATCGTATTCTTACTCGAACAACTGGAATTTCACTCAATACCAGGAGCAGGGAGATGTGAATGAAAGCTATTCGGTGGATACTTCTGGTCTAGCCTATGAGGCAGGACTAGGCTTCTTATTCATCAAGAATGTTGGCCTGGAGATCTCGTTTGCACCTGTCTCCAGCGAGACCAAGGGAGCGTTCACAGCCGCCTTTCCTCATCCTTTCTACTTCGATAAGGACCGGACGGTCGATTGGAACAAGGAAGATCTGGCCTATGCCGAGTCAGAGATCAATCTGAATCTTATTCTCTATTTCCCAGTGGGAGCAAGATTCAATATCTATATTTCGGGAGGAGGCACCTATTTCTTGAACGTGAAAGCCGAAAACCTGCAGGAGATCAGTTGGTCAGAACTGGGATATCCTTACAATGATCTCACTACCAGCTACACCTACAACAATTATTCGAACAGTGGTTTGGGATTCAACGCCGGCGGTGGAATAGACTTTTTCTTTGTCGAAAACGTCGGCCTAAACGTGAATGTCAGGTACTCTTCGGGTACAGTCAAAGTCGAAGTGGAAGGCGTCGAGATAAAACTTAAGCCAGGGGGTCTTAAGGTTACTGGAGGGATTAAAATAGCCTTTTAATCCTAGGCTCAGCCTTAAGTGAGGAGTTGAATCCGAGCAAAAACATACTCCAGCTCTTCGTCCTCCAGAACCTGATGCATATAATGAGATTCAGGATTTCCTGTACCTAGCTTTGAAGTAGGAAGTCCTCTCAGGTGTTTTCTCCTGTTTTCCCCTTTTCTACTATCATAAATAAAAATCAGCCTTATCTTCTCCTCGCTGAGCTCGATACAGGTGATTCCGTTTCGATGAAGACAGCTTCCATCATTGAAATAACACGGGATCAATAGTTCAGTCTGTTCTAATCTCGGCCACTTTTCCTTCTCACCTTCGAGCTCTCTTACTCTCAGCAATTCTTTTCTCTTTGACCTTATCTCCTTTTCAAGTTTTCTTTTTCTTTCAGGATCTTTCTCGGCTATGTATTCTCTTACCTTATTCTCGATTTCCATCCGCAGGCGATCGATCTTTGTCAATGATTCAAACATCGGGCGATGGGTGTGACCAGCGATAAAAATGATTTTTTTGCTTTTCGCCCAATTGTAATATTCGGTTTCGTCCTTTCTTCGCTTTTGATAATTCTTGGCCGGGCTGGTGAAGCTGGAAAAACCCAGCGGATGGGCAAGCCAGCGGAGAAACCATCTGCCCACTTTTCCCAGGGTATCGTTGATGAAATCGCCCTGATGTCCGTGCGTCAAAAATATATAATTTCCATTCCACCTGAATTTCATTCCCTCCACGATTTTCAGGTTGGGCAAGACGTCACCCAGGTCTCTCTCCACTCTTTTTTGTACTCTCCAATCGATATCATGATTGCCAAAGATTCGATGATAGCGCCCCTGTTGGAGGAATTTATTTTCTTTTGTATACACCTGGCTTCCGTATTTATTTTTTAAGGCTTTGATCCCAAACCGGTGCAGTTCTTCGAAATCTCCGATAACGACCAACTTAAATTCCTGCTGGTAATAATAATCTAACGCCTCAAGATACAGTTGCTTATTATCGTCGAATTCCTTCATCCCGATATGCTGATCACTGAAGATGACATATTTATCTTTTTTGGGGTCGAATGGGATGGTTTCGAGCTCCTCGAAAAGCCTGGAGAGTTTCTTGAGTCTCGCTTTACCCATAAGCTTTTTCCATTTAGTGAATAATAAAAGAATTTACCTTTTTTGTATACACTCTTGTCTTTTTTCGATGTCCCATCGCTATAGAACAGACTCGGCCACCAAAGGGTTTCTCAAATTGACCCGATGGAGTAGATAAAATGTTTAGAATAATCAGAGTAGATTTGAAGGATGGAAAATCTGTCAGAGATGAGAGAAAACCAAGTTTAAAAACCTGCTTCTAGGTAAGAATGACCCAGGGAAGGATACTAATAAAAACGCATTAAGTAAACTGTCATTGCGAGAAACGAAGTGACGAAGCAATCTCGTCTTAATATGATGAGATTGCCACGCTCCCGATGGTCGCTCGCAATGACTACATAACAATATTTATTGCGTTTACATTAGAAATAATATCTGATTCCAACAGAGCCGTTGATCCAAAAGTCTGTACTGGGTGAGAGATCAATCCCGGGAGCGAGTTCCAGGAAAATGTCGACCGGAGCTCTTTCAAAGATGTAGCTGATGCCTATGGGAATTCGAACCCCTATACGGCTGTCTTTCTGAGCTTTGATCCTCCCGCCAAATCCATAATAGAAGACAAGATCACCCTTTCTTGCCTGAAACATACGGAAATCATGGATAAGATAATCGGCATGGAAATGAACGGCGTCTCCATCTCCAAAGGACCAGGCAATAGCACCGTCTAGCGCAGTCTTGCGCCCTGTCCAGGCCTTGAAACAGAGCCCTGTAGGTTCTCCGAGAACAATACCAACGCCGAAATCATTATCACGGGCGACTGTAGGGATAGAGAGTAATAGAATCCCTAGCAGAAACAACAAGGATGATCTCATGAATGCTTACGAATACCTTACATTCTCGATTTTAATGACAGGTCTTAGTCTATAAATGTTCTTTTTCTTATTTCTGGTGACTTTTATTGATTTGTCTGCATCAAAATCCAGGATGATCTTAACTGTACCGTTTGCCTCTACCCTGAATTGAACTGGTATCTTGATCTCACCGCTGGTAACTTTTAATTCATATTCCGCATCTGTGCCCTCTTCATCAACAATGATTCGACCTGAAGCCACCGACATTCTTATCTGATTGTAATGACCAGCTTCAAGGTCAGTCTCAACAATTTCCTCAGGATTATTCTTCAGTGCTAACAGATCATATTCCTCTACTTCTTCGGAAACCACGATAAAATTACCCGGAGCTTTGTGCACTCTTATTCGATCTATAGTGACATAAATATTTTTTGCATTGTCGACTGGTTTATCTTTTAGAACTAGCCGAAAAACACCCGCCGTTGCCGTCGAACTTGAATCTGTTGTCAGGGCTGCTTCAGGTTTCTCTGGTGCAGTCGGATAATCAGAACAATGTGTGAACAAGAAAACTAGGGAGAACGAAACAAAGAATGAAAGGCCTATCTTTTTCATTGTCTCTCCTCCTTTCTTCCCCTCTTTTTTACTGGTCGTTAGCCTCAGTTAATCTTTTTAACAGATTCTTCCACTCATTTTATTCCTATATCCAAGTAACCTATAAAATGAACTTTTGTGCCTATTTAGTCAATCGCCTTTTGAGGTGGATTTCTCCCTACATTATCACCCCCCCTTATCACCCTTTCTCAAAAAACGATTCTCTCCCCAGATGCCAGCCAGGCCCTTTTTTGTATTGACACCTTTTATGAATCTTTATATTGTATTTCTGATTTATCGGTGATTTGCATCATTCCTAAAATTGCAGCTAGCAAGCGACTTGGATAGAAAAGGGACAGGCTATTTTTTCGGCAAGGAAGAATCTTATTTCCTGGGAATAACTCTACAGCCTAGAAAACTAGCCTATCCCCTTTTTCATGATTTTTTAATATGGAAAGGTAGGAAATCATGCTGAAAAAACCAAAATTCAATTTCTCCCCAGTGCCTGATTACTCCACAACACAGTTAACCTTCCTTGTCATTCTAAGGCTTCTTATCGGATGGCATTTTTTCTACGAAGGCTTTGTTAAGCTGTTCAATCCTTACTGGTCTTCAGCCGGATTTCTTCTGGAGACACAGGGCATCTTCAAGGGCTTGGCATCCTCGATAGTGGCCAGCCCGGCTGCTTTGAGAGTGGTTGACTTTTTAAATGTCTGGGGATTGATTTTAATCGGAGCAGGATTGATTCTCGGGTGTTTAACACGGGCGGCAACTCTGTCAGGGATATTTCTTTTATTTTTATACTATGTTTTTCATCCCCCTCTTATCGGCTATACCTACGCAACTCCTGTCGAAGGAAGCTATTTGATTGTTAATAAAATCTTAATAGAGACGTTTGCTCTGCTTGTGTTATTGGTATTTCCCACAGGGGGGATCATAGGAATAGATAGATTGATCTTTAGGGCAAAGAAAACTAACAAAAAAAGAAAGAAATAAAGGGAGGAATTGAGATGAGTCAGAAAGGAAATAAAAGCACTAAACAGACAACTGAGGAGTCTGTCCAAAAAAATACTCTTAAACGGAGGGATGTTCTTAAGGGATTAGTCACGATTCCTGTGTTGGGTCCTTTATTCTACTTCTTTTTCAGAAAGAAATGGCTGGATGATCTGAAGAAAAAAGAAATACTTGATGAGCTGGGCTTGGGAGGAAAGGCTCCAGTCGTTATTCCCGAGGCTGTGTCGAAAAAGCCCAGCCAACTTCTAAGGCTGGGAGTCATCGGTTTTGGCGGAAGAGGCGAATATCTGACAAAATGTGCTGGTTTCGTTCATCCCGATTGGATAGAGGAAAAAAAGAAGGATGCCAAAGAAGACAAACTGGATAAAGGCCTGGAACACTTTTTAAACCAGGAAGATTTGAATGTAGTTCTGACAGGTATTTGCGACGTATTCGATATCAGGGCCGAAAGAGGTCTTGTGGCTTCAAAGAATGATATAAGGCCTGGAGGAGGCTCCGGAACTCTGCAAGGAGCCAAACGCTACCTTCACTATCAGGAGATGCTTGAGAGCGACGATGTTGACGCTGTCATCATTGCCACTCCCGACCACTGGCATGCCCAGATGACCATAGATGCGGTTAAAGCCGGGAAGCATGTCTACTGTGAGAAGTGCATGACCCGCACGATTGATGAGACCTTCAAGATGGTTGACGCCGTCAAGAAAAGCGGCCAGGTCTTCCAGTTAGGTCATCAACAGCGACAGCAGGACAGTCATTTCAAGGCCAAACAAATCATCAGAAAAAATATTCTGGGTCCAATCAGTTTGGTTGAAACGACAACAAACCGCAACTCTCCTGACGGAGCCTGGGTGTATGATATTCATGAGGAAGCAACCCCTGAAAACATTGACTGGGAACAGTTTCAGGGACCGGCTCCCCACAAAGTGCCCTTCAGTCTGGAACGGTTTTTCCGCTGGCGTTGCTGGTTTGATTATGGAACCGGCCTTTCCGGCGACCTCTTATCCCATGAATATGATGCCATCAACCAGATTCTGGAGCTCGGTATTCCTAAAACTGCCATGGCTTCGGGCGGGATTTACTTCTACAAAGACGGTCGCGATGTTCCCGATGTCTTTCAGGCTGTGTTTGAATATCCTGAGAGGGATTTAACCCTTGTTTACAGCGCCACCCTGGCTAACGGCAGAGACCGGGGCAGAATCTTTATGGGCCATGATGCTTCTATGGAAGTTGGATACACCCTAACAGTCAATGCCGAGCCGGAATCCACCAGGTATGAAAATAAAATCATGAATAAAATCATTAACACCTCTTTGCCTCTGTTCACCTACCGGCCCGGGCTAAAAGGAATCGATACCGTGACTTCTGCGACAGAGCAGTATTTTGCTACTCGAGGTTTGATGTACACCTACAGGGAAGGAAGGCACGTTGATACAGCCCACCTTCATGTCAAAGAATGGCTGGACTGCATCCGCAACGGTGGTCAGCCGAGCTGCAATATTGACCGTGGCTTTGAAGAAGCTATAACTTGCCATATGGCGACTATTTCCTACCAAGAGAATCGTAAATTGGAATGGGACCCAGTGAATAAGAGGATTGTTTAACTCCCTTCTCCTGATTCTGTTTAAGAATTGAGAGATGGTGTTTAAAGCATTGAAGAAAGAGAGGCGAGCATGAATGTAAAATTCCGTCTTGGCTTGATGATGTTTTTGCAATTTGCTATCTGGGGAGCATGGTCACCTGTCCTTTCAGCCTATCTTAAGAAAACCCTGGGTTTCACTGGATTCCAGTTCAGTGTCATTTACAGCCTCCTTCCGCTGGCTACCATCATTTCTCCCTTTATCGGCGGACAGATCGCTGACCGTTATTTCTCCTCCCAGAAGGTTGTGGGGACTCTACAACTCATAGGAGGGGCGTTGCTCATCGCCATATCAACAGTCACTAATTTTCAAACAATGATGTGGCTGATGCTTTTCTATTGCCTCCTGTACGCTCCCACCCTGGCCCTGACAAATTCTATTGCCTTTATCAACCTCAAGAAGCCAGATAAAGAATTCGGGATAATAAGAGTTTGGGGAACCATTGGCTGGATTGTGGCTGGTCTTATACTCATGGGGTGGAGATATTCTGCCAAATCCTTTGAGCCGATTGCCTTTCAAGGAGATACCCTGCTTTTGGCGGGAATCTTTTCCCTCATCATGGGGATCCAGGCTTTCTCCTTACCTCACACTCCTCCCAAAAAAGAAGCCGTAAAGCCCTGGGCCTTCCTGGAAGCGATCAAGATGATGAAGGATAAAAACTTTGCCGTATTCATCATCATTGCCTTTGTAGTAGCCACAGAACTGATGTTCTACTACAATCTGACCGCGCCTTTTCTGACCTCTGCTAAAATCGGCGTGTCAGATGCTGCTGTTCCAGGAGTGATGGTTATTGCCCAGGTCGCGGAAATTTTTGTCATGCTGATTCTTTTGCCTTATCTTATTGCCAGGATTGGCGTTAGAAACATACTGGTCATCGGTGTGCTGGCCTGGCCTGCTCGTTATATCATTTTTTCCATAGGCAAACCTTCATGGCTGGTCATCGCCTCTCTAGCTCTTCATGGTTTATGTTTTGTTTTCTTTTTTGTAGCCGCCTTTATCTATGTAGACATGGTCTCGCCGAGGGATATCCGCCACTCTGCTCAAAGTTTCATTACCCTAGTAACCTACGGCTTAGGGAATT
>JABAOH010001004.1_pt2 | contig 141474 bp, 142 predicted proteins | sample 7062181 | NCBI WGS metagenome assembly JABAOH01 (sample SAMN14538630, study PRJNA623070) | marine sediment metagenome | biome: marine biome [ENVO:00000428]; feature: marine pelagic biome [ENVO:01000023]; material: deep marine sediment [ENVO:00002113]; isolation source: pool of 5 deep marine...
TGTCTGACTAGGTTTTGAGGTGTTATCGGCATATACGCAATTTTACTTTGTGAAACTTTAAATTTTGCTAAAAACAGAAAATTTTAAAAATTTAGTCTTTCCCTTCTTAAGTGATGATAATGTTAAGTTTAAGAACTAAATTTGATGATTTTGTGAATGAGAAGCTGGTGAAGCCCGCAATCGGACGCAATGTACAATTTTATTTGAACCATCCTAGAAGATTGATCGAGGAAACATTTGAAAGTAGATTAATATGGCTTGGAAGGTTATTCGAGTTTAGCGATTATCATCACACCACTAATGAAAAAAATCTAGCACCAGAAGTAAGATGTTCCGCGGGAAAATGGATAAAAGATTCCTCTGTATTTTATGTATGCGGAGGACCTAACTCTGTATTTTATGTACGCGGAGGACCCAATTATCCAACCCTACTAATATCTACCAATCATCCAGATGCTCAGAAAGATAGTTATCTGGAACCATACATGTGCACCAAACTAAGAGATAGTAATTTTGGTGCTGTTCACGAATTAGAAGTTTTTAGACTGTACAATGAAGGTCTGCTTTAGAATAGCTTTATCTCTTTAAAAACCTAATTATAATTGATACTCATGAAAATACCAACAAAATTCGAGGTAAACACTGAGGACTTTAAGATATCGTTCGATAACAAAAAAAAGACCCATATATGTGAGAGTCTGGATACGGGTGAAAGGACTAACATCGGTGTCCTCGGGATATTGATGCAGATGGGAATATTGAAACCAGTCGAAGATGGCGTGGAAGAGAAGATAAAAACACTGTCTGAAAGGTTGAACGAGCTGGAGATAAAAATCAACGACATAATTAAAAAAGTCAATAATGTTTCAACTGAAATGGAAGAAGCGGAAGAAACTCCTGAAGAGGCAATAGTCGAAGAGTTTGAGCCAAAATCAGAAATAAACGAACGTATCATGAAGAATGTCTTAGAAAACAATGAACCAAAAACTGAGAGCGAACCTGAGGAGGAAGTAGAGATAGAAGATATAGAAGCGAAATCAGATGTGAGATTAGAAAGTCAAGAAGAGATCGACAACTGGATGGACGTTTAACTCATCGTTTGCACTATACCCCATATTTCATCGCTCACTACTTCGACAGGTCTAGTTCCATCGATTATGTGCCATTTTCTTTCGTAGGGTGGGTTTTTCGATAACTCCAAAAATTCTTTCCTAACCTTTTCTCTGAAAGTTTCTTCTGGTTTAACTTCTTCCATGTCTAGAAAAGAAGAAAGATTTTCTTGTTTTAAACCTCTTGTCGATGCCTCCTTTTCTGGAATGTCCAAGAGGAAAATAACATCAGGCTTAATTATCGGCCTTTCTATATCGGTCAACCATTGTTTTGAAAGTCCTAGAACGGACTGGTAAGCAATGTTAGAGTAGCAATACCTATCAGTTATCACGATCCATCCTTTTCTCAACCACTCTTTGATTCTTTCTTGATATTGCATTCTATCTGCTGCATAAAGCATCGAAGCCGCCTCAGGACTTATCTTTAAACTTCTTGAAATCCAGCCTTTGATCAGTTTACCTATTTCTGTTTCATAAGAAGGGAAGTTTATTAGAGCTACTTCTTTATTCATTTCTCTTAATCTTTCTGCCAAACGTCTAGAATGAGTTTTTTTCCCTGCTGAGTCCACTCCTTCGAAAGCTATGAACAGGCCTGGCATGTCTATTGATACTACTTTATATTATAAATATTTATTACAAATGGACCGGATGGGATTTGAACCCCTAGCCTCCTGCGTGCGAGGCAGGCTATCTACCATTGATATACCGGCCCGATACAAATATTAAATCCTTTAGGAAAATATAAGTTAATATCGTGATCGAATGGAATTCTTTAGTGTTATTAAAAACAGAAGAAGTATCAGAAAATATAAACCCGATCCCGTCTCTGACGAAGATATTGAATACATTTTGAACGCTGCTCGTTTTGCTCCTTCTTGGAAGAATAGACAATGCTGGAGATATGTTGTTGTTAAGGATAAAGAAAAAATAGAAAAAATAGCCAGCGCAAGGCAAAAATCTCAAGAATGGTTGAGAGAAGCACCCGTGATGATAGTTGCTTGTGCAGATCCTGATGAATCTGGTCATAGAGAAGGAAAAGATTATTATTTGGTTGATGTTGGTATTTCCTTTGAACATCTATTTTTAGCAGCAAGAGATCGTGGATTGGGGACATGCTGGATTGGAGGTTTTGATGAAAAGACTGTTAAGGATGCTATAGGAGCTCCAGATAATATTCGTGTTGTTGCTTATACTCCTTTAGGATATCCAGCCGAAGAAAAGGGTGAGGTAAAAGATAGAAAATCTCCTGAAGAAACCATTTTCTACGAAAAATATGGGCAGAAAAGTTAAACTTCTAAAAATCAAATTTATAAGGATGAAATAATTCAATAAAATCTAAAAGGACCGGTAGCTTAGTCAGGTGGAGCGCTCGGCTGATAACCGAGAGGTCGTGAGTTCAAATCTCACTCGGTCCATGAGTGTTTGAGGTGAGAAAATGGTGGAAAAGAGGTTTTGGAGATGTAATGTTTGCAATGATATACATCATGGTGTGGCAGGTCCAGAAATTTGTCCAACATGTCAGACAAAAAATGCATACGTCGAAATAGACGAGAATGAAGCAAAAAAAGTAATGGGTGTAATATGAATAAAGAAGAAATAAGAAAGGTGTTTGAAAGATTCACAGAAAACAACGATTTTATACTGAACCCAGACAAAGAATTTGTAGACAAAATAATAGATGCAATTCTAGAAAACGAAAATAAATATGGGCTTAAACTTTGTCCTTGTAGGTTAAGAGACGGGACAAGAGAGCGTGATTTAGAATTGATTTGCCCTTGCAACTTTAAAGTTCAAGAAACATGGGTAAAACAGGGAAGATGCTGGTGTGGATTATTCATTAAGAGAGAATAAATTAAACCAACTTTAACCTCTCCTCAAGAACAAGAATCTATTTGAAAAATGATTCGAGAGTTTTTGCATTCTTTGCTTTATTGTTTCTCCAGATGAATTTTTCCACTTCTTTATAGAACGCTTCCTTGTTTTTTAAAACCCTTTTCTTATCTTTCATAAAAAGATTGGAGGGATGTGAAACTTAAAAATCTATCTGATTCGATTACAAAAAACGCATATTAATTTACCAGTCAAACAAATATTAATCATGAAAAATTTTCTATACTACTGGTTGCCCGTTTACGTTTATGCTGGATTGATATTTTATTTCTCATCTTTACCAACGATACCACCAATCATAATCAAAATTATGCCAAAAACTTTTGTACTGCATATGATTGAATACGCCATCTTCAGCATACTTTTATTCAGGGCGTTTATCAACTCTAAAAATAATGTTTTTAGAGGAAATGCAATTCATTTAGCAATCATAATAGCCATACTGTACGGCATCAGTGATGAAATACATCAATATTTTGTGCCGGGGCGCATTTTTGATCGTTTTGATATCATAGCTAATTCTATCGGGAGTGCTGTCATTTTAACTAAGAACATTCTTGTTAGAGGTAAATTATACTTCAAACGCCAGTTGAAAATTCGCTTCTCACGTCAATGAAGATATAAACTTGTCATGAAGCTTGATTCAAAACGCAGTTTGTATCAGCCTGTAGTAAGCTTTGAGGTAATCCCAGATGTTTGTGATTGGCATGAGAAACAGCCCTACAGCCACCACAAATTTTATTATAATCGCACTTTCCACATCCTTCTATATTCTCCCTAGGGGTTCTAAGAGCTTTCAACATTGGTGAATTTTCCCAGATATGGCTAATTTTGTCAGTTCTCGTATTACCCAATACAACATCCGGCATGAATACACATGGTATGATGTTCCCATTATAATCTATATCTAATTTTTTATGACCTGCCCCACAGCCTTCAATGAACTCCAGTAACTCTTTCATAGTGTTTTTATCTAATTTCGGCAAAAGTCCATAAACATGAGCAGATACCATATCGAATTTTTCCCTTCCTTCTTTTATTTGTATCTCCCAAAGTTTTCTTGCATATTGTGGATCTGTACATACAATGCCTAAGGGCTCTCTTTTTTCTTTTTCTGCTTGTTTAACCTCTTGTAAGAACCATTTAACCAACTTCCCATACAACTGATCTTTGAACTGCGGGGAAACATCAAGTTCTTTAGTGGCTCTACCAGTAACAACAAGCTTGTAAAGATTAAAACCGCAAACGCCTTTTTTCTTTGCTAAATCAATCATATCAAAGATCTGATCTTTATTGTATTTGGTCAAAGTAGTGGCGATAGAAGCGGTTACATCAGCATCTAGAAGGTTATCTATTCCTTCCATGGTCCTATCGTAACAATTGCTGCCTCTAAAGTGATTGTGCGTTTTTTTATCACCGTCCACACTCACCTGCACGTAAGCATATCCCAGATTCTTTATCCTCTGAACAGTGTCTTTGGATAAAAAAGTACCATTTGTTGCAAGAGAGTGATATATACTTGTCTTGTTAACATATTCGGATATGGAAAAAAAATCTGGACAAATTGTAGGTTCACCGCCCGAGAAAGCTAAGGCTGCGACTTTCATTTCATCCAACTGATCGACAACATCTTTTTTTTCTTCAAGGTTCAATTCACCATCATGTTCTTTCTTCCACTCGTAACAATGCTTACATTTCAAGTTGCATTTATTGGTTAAATTCCATACAACTAAAAAGGGGGCAGAAGGCGTGAAGGGTTTTTTAATTCCATATTTTTCCATTCCTCTTAATGTAGTCAGCAAACCTCTTTTTATTGCTTCGCCAAAGTATGGGTCTCCTAGAGATCTCTGTATGCCTTCTATACTAGCTCTGTTATATGCGGAGAACATCTTATGAACTATTTTAGAAATAATCTTGGCTTTTATCATATCGCTGGGACTCAGTTCTACATGTCCTTTTTCTAGCAAGTCCAAAGATTTCAGAAGAAGATTCTCCCCATCTTTTGTTTCGGTTTCAGTAATTCTAGGGAGTATCCTCTTCCTGAAAAAGGGTTTGTCTAATAAATTAAGGAGCAATTCGAAATTTGTCATAACCGCCAATCTATTGGAGAAGTTTAGACATTTAAATCTTTTGAAAAGAAGAGAAAGACTAAATACCAGTCGTGAATTTACTTTTTATTTTAACAATGAAATAAGCTCCAATCAGGATTAGTGCTGACCCAAGAAGTTGTAAGTTTGGAACTGGTTCATTGAAGATAATGACACCGAGGATCAAAGAGATTACTGGAGCTAACAGCAGGAGTGTTGAGGCTTTAGATACGTTAATCAATTTTATACTCCAGTACCAACCCAATACGTAACCGAACAGAATTGCAATTGAAACAGTAAGATTGATTATCTGTTGCGTGGTCAAAGCCAATAACAAACCTATTTTATCCTGAAGTATTACGATAGCAAACAATATTATTCCCCCGATAAACATTCTTGCAAAGGATACGACAAAATTAGATTCTCCCTTTGTCATGATTTTTCTTGCGATCGTACTCTCTACCGCCCAGAGGACAGTCGCTCCCACAACCAATAAATCGCCTAGAGATGGGTCTGACCAGAACCCAGATGGACTTATTTTAGAATAGTAGATGAATGTACACCCTATGAGCATGACAACTAAAGCTAAAGCTTGTCTTTGATTGATTTTTTCTTTCAGGAACAAAAAAGCGAAGATCGTGATATAAAATGGTAGAGTCTTGTGGAAGAAAGCTGCCCTACCAGTTGTCGTTAACTTTAACCCGGTGAAGAACATTAAAAACGCGAAAGAACCACCTATTATGGCGATAGCCAGGAGATAACCCCAAGGAACTTTTTTAAATTTTTTACGTTTGGACTGAAGAGAAGCAAAAATAAAGAATACAATACCTATAACCAAAGCTCTGATAGCAGTAAAGACAGTCGGGTCCAAGTCAACAACGAATAGTTTGTTGGCTGGTATGGCAAGACCACTTATAAATGCAGTCAGCAATGCAAGGATTGTCCCAGCAGTTTCTTTTTTCATTAATTGTTTTTGGGTTTTGGTTACTATAAAAATTTATTAGTAGAATCCTTAAGTTATTCATGGGTTTTAAGGAATGGATTATTCCCCAAGACAAAGTCTTCTATTCTTTGATAGAAAAGGAAGCTCAATTGGTTCTTGAAGGTGCTAAAACCTTTAACGATTTTATGAACAATAATAGTGGCATTGGAAAAGCGAGAAAAAAAATTAAGAAAATCGAGAGTAGAGGTGACGATGTAGTACATGATGTTTTTCAAAAGTTGAATAGTACTTTCATTACCCCAATTGACCATGAGGACATTTCCGCGTTAATTTCTCTCTATGATAATGTTCTTGATCATATCTGGTCCACTATTAACAAAATGTACTTGTTCAGAGTCAAGAAAATCACTAAGCCAATGAAAGAATTAGCAGAAATTATTCTCCAATCCGTCCAGGAAATAAATTATGCATTAAAAGATATGAGAAAGATGAATCAGAAAGAGATGGAAAAAAAATTCATCGAAGTGCACAGACTCGAGAACAAGGCGGATGAAATATTAAACAAAGCTTATACAGAATTGTTCAAACAAAAAGATCCCATAAAAATTATCGTATTAAAAGAAATCTACGAATTCTTGGAGGAAATCACAGACGAGTGTGAAGATGTCTGTCTCACCATACAGAATATAGTAATAAAGAATGCTTGATCGAATGTTTGGTTTAATTTTAATTTTTGCAATAATACTTGCACTTTTTTTCTCATTCTGGACTGGTTTTACAGACGCGGCTTATGCCATCTCAACGATAGTCGGAACAAGGACTTTGAAACCATATCAAGCTGTCATGTTATCAGTTATCGGGAATTTTATAGGTATGATGTTTGGATCTGCCGTAGCTGCAACGATAGGTAGGGGTATAATTTCAGAGGGCATAGCGTCCGGTGAGGTAATTATTGCAACTCTATTCGGAGCTTTAATCTTTGATATAATCGCATCCTGGATATTTTCTCTTCCTATCTCAGAAACACATGTACTAATCGGTGGGCTAGTAGGTGCTGGAGTTGCTGCTGGTGGATGGGAAGTCGTGAAATTTGAAGGCATAATAAATAAAGTCATCGTACCGATGCTCACTTCTCCATTCATTGCGATAATCATTACTTTTCTGATAGGTTGTACTATAATAAGGGTATTTAGGAATGTTCGTGCCGGTAAAATTAATAAGTATTTCAAAAAATTAGAGATAATAGCTGGCTTGTCATTCTCAATAACAGATGGCACGAATGATGCACAAAAAGTCATGGGAATTATAACAGTTTTATTGATCTATTATGGTCACCTAACAGAGTTTGCTGTACCTTTCTGGGTTATGCTTGCTTCATACATTACAATGTCTTTGGGAACTTTTATGGGCGGATGGAGAATAGTCAAGACCATGGCGACTAAGATAACTCGTATGAAACCATATCAAGGATTCTCTGCTTCTGTAGGAAGTTCTTTGATGCTTGCAACTGCAGCATTATGGGGTATGCCAGTGAGTTCCACTCATGTTGCTAACGGTTCGATTATGGGAGTTGGATTATGCCAGAGAGTAAAAGCAGTTAAATGGGGTATGACAAGAAAAATTGTGGGGGCTTGGATAGTTTCAATGCCTGTGGCAGCAATTTTTTCGTTTATAATTTTTCATGTTATTAAGCTTGTAATCTAGGTGTTGGAACAGTAGATGCCCCTTCAGGAATAATTAAAACATCTTTTAGGAAATCAGGATTAACTGTTGATAAAGCGTCGTCTAAATTCCTGAAAAATGGTATGTTTTTCTCTTTTACTAAATGCTCAACTTTTTTTGATGCTTTATCTGAAACAACGATGAAATTTATTTTAGGTACGAACATAATCAATCTGTTTATTTTTTGCAACGTCTCGTTAAAGGTTCCTTCTTTCACTCTTCTCTTCAAATCTTGAACAACTTTTCTCGGTTCCATGTCCATATAAGTCTCGAATTCTTTCTTGAAAACATCTGTTCCGATACCATCCTGCATTCTTCCGATGAAAATTAAAGTTGGTTTTGGATGAGTTTTATACCTGACAACATTAGAAGCATGAACAGCTGCTTTCAGAGATTGGTAGAAGTTTCTTCCTAGAGATTCTTCTGCTATAGTTATTATCAGAGAGGATGGTTTTATCTTGACTTGATAGATTTTCTTGCCAAATTCAGCCAATTGTGTATGTGTCTTAACAGGTTCTCCATATTTTACTTCTACTGGTTCATCATCTTTATTCGGTACGAAATCTAGAATTCTGTGCCTGATTCCTGTTTTTTTCTCGAGGACTCTTGGCACATCGTTCATGTCCTCTCTTACTTTGTTACCGTGAATGAAAATCTCTCTGGATTCAGGGTCCCCAATCACATAAGAGTGATTAGTTCCGATGGTTTTTTTACTAGAAACTCCTGGCAACAAAGCCTTAGCTCCACCCTCCCAACCAGCAAAATAGTGAGGACGAACGCATAACGTGGATAAAATAAAATCACAAATCAGTACTTCTTTATTCAGTTCTATTTCAGTGCCTCTTTTTGTCGTACCAATATATTCATACTTACTTTTAGGATTTTTAGTCGATGAGATTATGATATTCTTTTTATAAACTTTAAATAATTCTTTGCCTAAAACCCTCTTTGGATGTTCTAGAGTTGGTGGGGGATGGGTACCACAAGCAATTACGATTTTTATATCATCAGTTTTTTTCTCGAGCATTTTAACCAATGAAGGAGCATAAGGTGAAGATAATCTTGTATTGTCAGCTATAAGAAGTGCAGGGTTCTCAAATCTTTCTTCTTCAAGTTTCTTAGAATCTATCGGATGTTTTAATGCTTTTTTTAAGTAGTCTAATTTTTTTGGTTTGATGTTTTTTGGCAGAGCCCATCGAATGTTTTTTGGTTTGAGAATTTTAGAAACGATTTTTCTCCCATCATATGGTATCGAAAACATGTGATCATCTTGGCGGTTTTTTAATAAAACCCTTTTTCATCATTGTTTTTGTCAATTCTCTGGATCTTTTTATTATCGTTGATGATGTCTCGTATAGTTTCTGTTTACTCATCTTTTTCCTAGCTATGCCTTGTTTTATTGCTTTCATACCAACAACAACAGCTTCTCTAGGAAAGATTTCCCATTCTTCCATCGTCGGAACTATGTATTCTTCGTGTATTCCTTTTTCTTCGGCGCATTTTGCCAGTTCATAGGCAGCCGCAATACACATCTCATCGGTTATCGTTTTGGCTCTCACATCTAAAGTTCCCCTGAAAATTCCAGGAAATCCTAATGAGTTATTGACTTGATTTGGAAAATCGGAACGGCCTGTCGCGACTATTCTTGCTCCGGCTTTTTTAGCTTCCAGTGGCCATATCTCTGGGGTTGGGTTGGCACAAGTAAAAACGATTGAATCATTCGACATGTTGGATATCCATTCCTTCTTTATCGTTCCTGGTCCAGGTTTAGACATGGCAATACAAACATCAGCATCTTTCAAGGCTTCAGGCGCTTTACCAGTCCTACCTTCGGCGTTAGTAGTTAAACACATTCCCCATTTGTAAGGATTTTGTTTCTTTTTTTCTTCAAGGTCTTTTCTATTTTGATTGAGTATGCCTTTACTGTCGACCATGATTATGTTCTTTGGTTTTACACCAGCTGAGATTATGACTTTCGCTGTTCTTATGTTCGCAGAACCAGCACCTATCATAGCAATCGAGACTTGACTCATCTTTTTACCGACAACTTTTAATGCGTTTATTAAACCAGAACAGACTACAGCTGCTGTGCCTTGCTGATCGTCATGCCAGACTGGTATTTTTAATTCCTTTCTTAAAGTTTCAAGGATGAAGAAACACTTTGGTTTTGAGATATCTTCTAAGTTTATTCCACCGAATGAAGGTTGGATCCATTTCACAGCTTTGATTATCTCATCTGGGTTTTTTGTGTCAAGACAAATTGGGAAAGCATCAACACCACCCAGATATTTGAACAGTAAGGCTTTACCTTCCATTACAGGCATGCCTGCTTCAGGACCGATATCACCTAATCCTAAAACTCTCGAACCATCGCTGACAACAGCCACATTGTTCCATTTGTTCGTGTGATCGTATATTGTCTGCTTGTTCTTTTGGATGACTTTACATGGTTGAGCAACTCCAGAAGTGTACCAAACACTGAAATCAGAAAGAGACCTTATAGGGACCTTAGAGTTAACCTCGATTTTACCCTTATAAAAAGGATGATATTTTAATGCCAATTTCCCAAAATAATCGATTTTTTTCTTCTTCGTCATGTTTTATATTTTGAAAATATCTACTATAAATCTAAAAATTCACTAAATACTTTCCCAATTTCTTATTTCTTCTTCAGTTTCTATCCAAATTCTATCATCAGTCTTTCTTTTCATGTCCATCACAAAAAAATATGGCGTCATCGCTCCTGCTCAGCCGAGTGGAAACCGAAAACCCCAAGAATTACTCTATATTATAAGAATATGACACTTTCGAAGGAGTAGAGTTGTGATGAAAAGTATATAACTCTTAATTCTTACATTTAAAAAATAGGTTAGACCCATGTTAATAGCCGCTATAGGCGACATACATTCTCCTCGATTTTTTGATTTTTACGTAAAGGCAGTGGAAAATTTACACGAAAAACCAGATTTATTCTTTCTACTCGGAGATATTATCTACCGTGGAAAGGTTGAAGAATACCCAAAAGTTTACAACGTATTGTTCGGGAAAATAACCTGTCCAATCATAGCTTGTTTCGGTAATGAAGAATTTGGACCAGAGACAAGAGTAGTCATAGAAAATCAGAACCCCGACATAAAATTCTTGGATGACGAGAGTTTAGTCCTTGAAATGGATGGTAAATCGGTTGGTATAGTTGGCAGCAAAGGGGGACTGGATAGACCGACTTTCTGGCAGAGGAACAACATCCCTGACATCTATGATATTTATAAGAAGAGGGTTGGAACAGTTGAAAAGTTATTATCGGAATTGGATACAGACTTGAAAATTTTATTAATCCACTATGCCCCGACTTACAAAGTATTGGAGGGTGAGAATCCGAAGACACACCCAGAAATGGGCTCTAAAGCTTATGAGAGGATTATCATTGAACAGAAGCCAGATTTAGTGATAACTGGACATTCACACAAAGGGAGGAAACAGGCCTGGATCGATACTATTCCTGTATTCAATGCGGCGTTTCCGTTGAACAAAGAAATCGTTTTAATAGATACTGAGAAGGATTTGAAACCTGGCTTAGAGAAATTTCTTGAATAATCTTAAAGTTTTTATTTCCGAATTGAAAATAATATTATGAAGTTGGCAGGAAGAACAGAACTATGGTTTTCTTTCATCTTCGTATTTTTGTTTTTATTCGCTGAGTCACTCTCGGCTGATTTAATGGATTATCCGAGTTTTTTATTTACCGACATGTATGCAGTCGTCGGCGCAGATGCTTCAATATTAGACCTTGCTGCGGCTACTGATATCGTGGCCAACATTAAAAGTGAATATCCAACAACAAACATAGAAACAAAACTGGACACAGAACTAGTTAATCCGTACAGTGTTTATAGAAATCTAATATTAGTTGGAAATGCTTGTGAAAATAAATTTGTTGCTACGCTCATGGTGAAGGCTTTCCCCTCTTGTGATTTGGCATCAGGAATACCAGAAAATTCAGCCATAATAAAGATCTATGAAGATGGTTTTATGCATGGATATAATGTTTTACTCGTTGCAGGTTGGAACGGGACCTACACAAGGATTGCTGCTTCTGTATTGCAAAAACATGACCAATTATTATCTGGTGTTTCGGAAGATGCAGTGAAAGTTACGTCTGCAACTTCATCTGGCATAGAAGCATTTTCTGACGAAGAATTTGTAACAACAGTCCTGACTACATCTACCACAACTACTACTTCAACGACTGTACCTCATATGACGTCTATATCTTCGACATCTACCAGTACCACAACTATTCCTAGCGATACAACAACAGGCATCCCAGAATCATTTCTCATTTACTCTTTAATTGTCATCGTTGTCATAGTAGGACTTTCATTGATTTTTGTAATAATTTCTAGAAAAAAAACCACGGAAAAGGTTTAAATATAAGAGACTGTATAAATTGCGTAGGTGCTAGAAAGTGCACGGTGAATATCGGGTACACTGATTCTAGAATTTTGTTTAGTCATAATTTTAAGTCTTGGATTTCCTATTCTATTAATAATTTAAGGTGGTTTTGGTGAAGTTTAGTCCGAAGATTAAAGAGAAGAGATGGAACCCAGAACTAGAAAAGAGGATAAGAAAGAGATGGGATAAGGAGAAAATTTACGCTTTCAACAAAAACAGTAAGAAAAAAATATTCACGATCGATACACCACCACCTTATCCTTCCGGAAGGCCTTGGCACATTGGTGCAGCAGCACATTATTCCCAGATAGATATGATTGCTAGAACAGCTAGAATGATGGGATTTGAAGTCTTCTTTCCAATCGGCATAGACAGAAACGGATTACCTGTCGAATGCTACACAGAAAAAAAATATAGAATTTCTATACATGAAACTCCCAGAAAAAAATTCATAGAATTTTGTACCCATGCTTTGGACGATTTAGAGGCAGAGATGATACAGATAATGAAAATGATGGGCCTCAGTGGAGATTTTAACAATCATTATCGGACAGATTCAAAGGAATACAGAACTTTAACACAATCAACTTTCATCAATCTCTGGAACCGAGGTTTAATCTATGAAGCAACGAGACCGAACAACTACTGTATAGATTGTGGTACGACTATTGCTGATGCAGAAGTTGAATATGAGGAATTACCGACGGAATTAATCTACATCAAATTCAAGATCAAAGAAACTGGTAAACATTTCATAATAGCGACGGGTAGACCTGAATTTCTTTGTTCCTGTCAGGCCATACTCTTCAACCCGAAAGATGAAAGATATAAGGATTTAGAAGGAAAGCATGCAATCATCCCAATTTTTGGTAGAGAAGTTCCAATAATTCCTCATCCCTATGTCAACCCCGAGTTCGGGACTGGGATAGAAATGGTCTGTTCTTATGGGGACTACGCAGATGTCAGGTTGTTCAGAGAATTGAAATTAAAGGAAATCATAGCAATAACTCCTGGAGGTAAGATGAGCAAGAATACAGGAAAATATACTGGTTTGTCTATGGAAGAGGCGAGGAAGAGGATAATAGAAGATATTGAAAGGATGGGATTAATAGAAAAGAGGGAGAAAGCTACACATAGGACTCCGATGTGTCCTAGGAGTAAAACCCCGATTGAAATCATACCGATGAAAGAGTATTATCTGAAGCAGTTGGATTTTATACCTGAACTCAAGAAGATTGCAAAGAAGATGAAATTCTTCCCTGACAGACACAGACAAATCTTACTCGATTGGATAAACTCTCTTAGTATCGATTGGCCGATATCGAGAAGAAGATATTATGGAACCGAGATACCGATTTGGTATTGTAAGGAGTGTGGAAAAGCATGTCTACCAAAACCAGGGAAATACTACAAACCGTGGAAAGATAAACCACCGTTCAAGGAATGTCCATATTGTAAATCAGATAAAGGTTTTGAAGGTGAGACCAGAACTTTTGACACATGGATGGATTCGAGCATCTCACCACTTTTTATCTCCCATTATCAGAAAGATGATAATTTCTTCAAGAAGACCTACCCGTCTGGAATCAGACCTCAAGCTAAAGATATCATAAGAACTTGGTTGCACTATACGATTTTAAGATGTTATCAGTTGACGAAGAAACCTGCGTTTGAAAGAGCATGGATAATGGGGTATGGAGTTGACGAAGAAGGAAAAAGGATGAGTAAATCTAAAGGAAATGTTGTCGACCCCATTCCAATCCTTGAAAAATATGGTGGGGATATTTTCAGGTTTTGGAATGCTGCTGAAGCCGGGTTAGGTTCGGATTTCAGATATTCGCACGATAGGATAGAGGGTTCATCAAAATTCTTAACAAAGTTATGGAATATCTCTAGATTCATCTCTATGTTTCCAGAACCGAAAAAGGCAGAATTAACAGCAACAGACAAATGGATATTATCTGAATTGAATGAACTCATCAAGAAATGTAAGAAAGGTTATGATAACTTTGATTTCTTCATACCTGCTAATGCGATAAGAGAATTTACTTGGAATCTGTTCGCTCCACATTACATTGAGATGATCAAGTCTAGGGCGTACGGTGAGGGATTTAGTAAAAATGAGCAGAAGGCGGCTTGGTATGCTCTTCATCTTGTTTTAAAGAACCTACTCAGGTTGTTTGCGCCCATTGCTCCTTATATGACCGACTATATCTGGAGAGAATTGTACGGAAAAAAAAGCATACACAAAGAGTTATTCCCAAGACCAGAATGGAAATTTAGGTTGGAAAAACTGACAGAAGCGGTAATAGACTTCAACATGAAGATATGGAAATCAAAAAAAGACAAGGGGTTAAGTTTAAAATCTGAGATAAAAGTTAAAATCCCCAATAATTTGAAGCCATTTAGGAAAGATTTGAAGAAAATGCATAATTTATGCTAGGATTGAAGTTTTAAATAAGTCAGACTTAAATCTTTTTAACTCCTTATTGGTCTTTTGGTGCTCATGCCAGCGAAAACACAGTTAAGAAAACCAAAGAGGAGGATATTGGTAAGGGATGTAATAAGGGATATAGAACGGAAGGAATCAAAACAGAAAAAATCCAGAAAACGAAGGGATAAATTATTTATAACTCTAGGAATCCTAGAAGAAGCTAAGTCTGGTATACTAAAATCAAATCTCATGCGTAAAGCAGATTTGAGTTTTGAACAAGTTAATAGATACTTAGATATTCTCGTTAATCCGGGTACTGATTTACAAATGTTTTTAGAACGAGGATTTACTGAGGGGACTAAAAGAAGAAGTAGAACTTATATAGCATTTAACATCCTAGAAGAAGCTAAAGAATCTTTGTTAAAGACACAAATCATGTACAAGGCAAACCTGAGTTATGCACAACTTAACGATTATTTGAAATATCTACTTGGGGCGGGATTTCTAAGAAGTTGGTATGATAAAGAGAAGAAGAAAACTTTTTTCAAAACAACCCCTGACGGTGAAAAATATATCCAAGCATATAAGAATCTAAAACATTTGCTATCAGCAAGGAGTGGCGAAGGATTAGTAACACGAAAAACATATGGAAGAAACGAAGAGATTACGACGACTGAAAAGGGTCTTGAATTCCTAGACTATGCTAATACTTTTAAGGCATTTCTAACACCTGGGAATACAACTGGTGGGGGTGATTATATTGCCGCTTTATATTCATGACTATTTCTTGAAAAAAACCTTAAACCATATCAATGATACAAAATCGTAGAATAAATATTAATTTTACATAAATGATGCAAGAAAAGAGGTAAATTAAGATATATAAGAAAAATTGATGAATATTTGATGCAAAATTATAAATAAATTAAGCGAATAATATATATCATGAAAAAACGTGAAAGAGAAGTATTGATTCATTTAGTAAGGAATAGTAAATTAAGTGATAGAGAGGTAGCTAAAAAACTCAAAACCTCTCAGTCCACAGTAACCAGAACCAGACATAAGCTAGAAAAAAGATTTATTAATTCGTACACGATCGTTCCAGATCTATCGAACCTGGGTGTAAAATTGATAGCATTTACCTTTGCTAGTTGTTCAACACCAACCCCTGAATTAATGAAAAAAATTCAAAAATTTATAGAAGATGAACCAAACGTGGTGTTTGCTGGGCATGGAGAAGGGATAGGAAAAACAGGGTTTATTGCATCCTTTCATAACGATTTTTCGGATTACACAGATTTCGTGAGAAGGGCCCGGTTACACTGCACGGGCTTCGGAGAAACTGTTGAATCATTCATAGTTTCAACGGATAAACTTCTAAAAACGTTAGACATGGCCAATGCTGTTGAAGCCTTAATTAACGAAAGATTAAAAAATGGTGGAACCAAGGGTAATGGCAAATATTCAAAATATTATAAACAAAAAGTAGTCGATTCCTGACAGGGTTCAAAGGACTTCAAACAGAAACGCTTAAATAAACGTAGTTATTAGTAAAAAAAAAGAAATTATAATTAGGGTGAATAGTATTTAACACAGAATCTTTGGTTAAACTTAGGAAATTGTTAAAGCTATTAGGAACTTTCAAAGGAAGACACACTGAACTTATCTCTTTGTACATTCCTTCTGGTCACAACATTCAAGACATCATGAACATGCTTAAACAGGAGTATGCATTGACGCAGAATGTTAAATCGAGGGCAACAAGACACAATGTTCTCGACGCTCTTGAAAAGACAATGAACCATTTACGTTTATTCAAGAAAACACCGCCAAACGGTTTAGTGATATTCTGCGGTAATATCTCAAAAAAAGAAGGTCAACCTGACATCAAACTCTGGTCTGTAGAACCACCACAGCCTTTGGCTCAGAAAATTTATTGGTGCGATCAAAAATTCGTTCTAGATCCATTGAAAGAGATGATAAGAGAGAAAGAAGTTTATGGTCTGATTGTAATAGATACTGGCGGTTCTGATGTTGGTTTCTTGAAGGGAAAGAAAGTATTGATAGAAAAACACATAGATTCTCTAGTACCAGGAAAAACGAGTAAAGGTGGTTGGAGCCAGCAACGTTATGCCAGAATACGTGAAGAAGCCAAGAATGAGCATCTGAAGAAGACAGGTGAGATTGCAACAAAAATATTCAAAGGGGAGAAATATTTGAAAGGTGTGATAATCGGTGGTCCTGGCCCTTTAAAGGAAAAATTTAAAGGGGGCGAATACTTAGATTACCAGTTGAGGAAGAAGGTTTTGGGGGTTGTTGATACAAGTTATACTGGTATTCAAGGACTACAAGAAATCGTTCAAAGAGGGGAATCGTTAATACAAGAGGCGTCAGCAGTTAGGGAGAGGGCTATAATGCAAGGGTTCTTCGAACATCTAAAGAAAGATGACGGTTTATCCATCTATGGTCTGGAAGAAGTTAAATCTGCTCTGGATTATGGTGCTGTTAAGACTTTGTTGATATCGGAAGAGTATGACTGGGTTAGGACTGAGCTAACTTGTCAATGTGGTAATAAAATCGAGAAAGACATTAAACCTGGTTCTGTCCAAAAATGTCCGAAATGCAAGAGCGAGATGAAAATCGAGGGAGAAAAGGAATTAATCGATGTATTATCAGAGCAGGCGAAAGGCCTTGGGTCTGAGGTGGAAATAATATCAGTAGACTCCAGAGAAGGCGAGCAATTTAAAGAAATTGGCGGGATTGGAGCTGTTTTAAGATATAAATTAAGCTAAAAATCTTGCTTCATCAATCATTTTTATTTGTTTATCTAACCATTCTAGGTACTTGTATTTATTGATAGACGAGAAGTCTCTTTTATTAACCTTAGAATCGTAAATTGCTGATCGGAAATACGCACCTTTCAATTCTTGAAGTATTTCTAATGGGTGTTTATTTGTTATTGTTCCATAAATTCTTGCAAATTTTCCATAGAACTCAGGTGTTATTGGTGGTAATCCACATTCTAGATTATACTGAAGAAGCTTGAGGTCGATAGATTCTTCTATGGGGATTTCTACCCCTTCATCAACAATTTCCAGATAAAGTTCGGATTCCTCTGGTAATTGCATCATATTTCTCGACCATTAAACTGGCTTATTATTACTATGAAGTGGTATATAAAGCTTTCTGCCGTTTTCTCCTAAAAAATGAATCTTTTAGACGTTTTTGAAAAAAATATCGACATATTGACTCCAGCATAGAAATGTTTAAATACTACTAAACAGTAACGAATTTGAGCAAAATGCAAGAAAAGAGTCTATATATAATACTTTTCAAAGAAACCCATCCTTCCTTTCTAGAGAGTATGGGGATGTTAGAAGGGGAAGAAGGATTTTATTCGATAACAAAAAAAGAAATTGCTGATGAGATTAGAAGAAGAAAAATAAATCGTATGGACAGATATGTATCAACCGTTTTTAAAGAAGGTAACCCTCCATCTTATCTTTTGAAGTTATGCTCACCAGAAGCTGCAGAAAGAAAGATAGAAGAAGATTTAGTTGCTAGACAGGCAGAAAAACTTGGGATTAATGTAGTCTATCTTGATGATGGGTTTGAGAATGTTAATCCCTATGCAAAAATTGTCAAGAAATTAAGTGATCAAATATCTTTGTACAGAGAAATGATACAGCAAATTCAAGAAAAACGGGGATACCTGAGAGGCAAATTAAAAGAATGTCAGAAGGAAATAAGGGAATTGCCTCAAAACTCTGAGGAACAAAAGAAATTATCAAAGAAGATTGGTCATATCGCTAATAAAATTATTGCAACTTACGCTTACAACGATCCCACAATAGATTCATGTTATTATCCTCTCGATGTTTTCTCACAAAAATATCGTGTAGCTATACCAGGAGAAGAAATGTTAGTCGCAGAATCCGCAAGAAAGTTCAATTCTGCTATAGAAATTATAATGAGTGCTAGATACCAGAAAGGGAGAGAGGATTTTTGGATGGATAAGTTTGAAAAGAAAGTAGAAAATTTACCACTAGGGTCAAAAGTAAACGTTTTTGTGGGGGCAGGACATATAGATGGTTTAACTGTAAAGGGATTTGATTTCAATTGGTTTGATTTACAAAGGAATCGGGAATTGAATGAAGTTATGGGGCATTTTGGGAAAAAACTGGAAGAAAAATTCGGAAAATTCGATGAGATCGATTTGACAAAAGAAACGATTAAAGAAGAATTATTGAAGAAAAGATTGAAATAGTTTTTTTCTCTGCCGGATATCTTACTTATTAAATTTTCTATTAAAGGATAAAGAAACTCTTAAATTCTTAATTCTCCTTTTATCTTTTAGTGAGTCTTTTGAAAGTAAGAGAAGTTCTTGCCCATAAACCCGGATCTGAAATAAACCTTGTTCATAAACCTGAGAGATGGTTGTTTAATGGATTCCCAAAACTCATAACCATGACCAGAGAACATGAGGAAATTACTAGGTTTCTTCATAGTGAAGGCGTGAAAGTACATTCTCTATTAACTTCGATGACGAGTAAACCTAAATTATATTTGATGAGGGATAATGCTGTGGTGGTAGATAGAAAAGCCATTACTTGTCATTTCATAACTGGTATAAGGAGGGGCGAAGAACAGATAGTCAAGAAAAAACTGAAAGAACTCGGGATTAAAATAACTGGCCATACATTCCCTCCAGGGTTCTTGCATGGTAGTGACCTTTTCTTCACCAAGAAAAATCATGCTTTTGCTATAATCGGAGAAAGAACTAATGTTGAAGGAATAAAACACTTGATGGATTTGATGGAAATAGACGTGACACCTATAAAGATGGATAATCTTTCAAGTCTACAGTTCAACATAATCAATGACATAGTAGTAATGAGTGAAGAAGTCATCCATAAACCAATCTACAAAGTCATGAAAGAGAATGAATTGGATATCATTTTAGCCAGTAAAAAAGATGCTGATAATATGGGGTTGAATTTTCTACAGATTGACGATAATAAGATAGTGAATGTTAGAGCTGACATCAACAAAAAACTGAAGATGGTTGGCTTTGACGTGATAGAAATAGATATTAGAGAGTTGCTGAAAGGGAACACTGGCCTCAGGAATATGTTCTTACCTTTCTATTAACCTGCCATTGTTTCTCCACAAGCATTAGATCTTGCTGTTTTGCGGACTAAAGAAATTTCTGCACCCGGTGGTACCATGTATTTATCAGCTGTAACAGGTATGTAATGTCCATTAACTTTAATCTCCCAATAAGTACCATCACGTTCACCTGAACCATTTACAGTCATGATATATTCTCCTCCAAATCTCCTGCTATACCTCGATGAAATCCTTAAACCAGAATCTAACATCGCTTGATAGGCTGTAGTCAGTCTCTTAGATGCGAATCTATATTCTTCGTGGAATAATTCACCATCTCTTTCAATGGGGTTTTTGTATACATTATGTATTACACCACCTAACTGCCCAACATTTTGTTTTTGGGTCTGTAAAGTTGAAACTTGACCATATTCTTGAACTAAATTTTCAGGTCTTAGGTCTTCACGCCTTACTTTTTCAGGTCCTAACCGATAACTGCCTGTGTCTAACACAGTATTTGTTTCTAAATAATTATCGCCATTAGTTAATGGTCTGAATTTTTCTTCATACGCTATGTTAGATAATTCCTGCAATAGATTGTCAGTATATTCAGGAAGGGGTAAAACTATAGTTATATCATTCATGTTATCGACTAAAATTTGTGGTTTTATCGGGAGTTTAAGGGCTTCTGGCATCATAGTCTTGGGTTGAGCCACTTCCAAAGGTTTGACTAAATTCATCGTGGGTTCTATCGGTATTATCGGTTGTAATTCATTCTGTGTTTCATAATCAGGCCGGTAATTGTAAACCAGAGTTAAACTAGTCATTTTCAATTCGTTTCTTAGAGCATAAGTCTGACCTCTTTTTGCCAAAGATTTAGATTTGGTTTTTTTCTTAAACTTCAGTATGAGTTTTTTTTCTTCTTCATCCAAGGCTATATCCAACGATTTGGTCTCTTCTTTGAGTTCCAACAAAAATGATGATGTGAAGAGGTTCGACAATAAATCTCTCAGTTCTGTAGATTGCCCGAAACTTTCGTTTGTAGGATCTAAACCGAATAAATCTTCTGTTAAAACTGCATCTTGTGGTTTTGTTTTTAGTTGGAGTAGCTGTCGCATAGGAATTACTAAAAAAATTATGTTTCTAAATATTTATATTTTGGCTGAAAAAGACCTCAGTTAAACTAATAAGAGTTCATTCAGATATTATTTCTTAGATGCCATACTACTTGACACGACAGGAAAGATGGAATCATGCATTCTCAGGTTTAGTGGGGGTTTTGGATATAATTATAGGTCTACTCGTTTATTTGAGCAGAAATTATGATTTCGCCTCAAACCCTGCTATAATTTTATTATCTTTATTCTACTTTTGTCTGGGAATTTGGACTTTGGGGATCAACATAAAGAAAAAGAATTATTTAGAGTGGAAAGGGATCATCGATATAGTCAGTGCTGTGTGTTTGTTCTTGGTGTTTTCTGGAAGTATTTATGAGTTTTTTGGGGCGATAGGAATAGTTATCGTGATTAAAGGTATTCTTAGTTTGTTCCTGATAACGACAAGTCAAGATTGACCCAAAGGGGAAAAGTTAAAAAAGTAAAGGGGTAAAGATTAAATAATATGTTCGAATCAAAAAGATGTAGAAAATGTGGTAAAGGTTTAAAAAAGGAATGGGAATTCTGCCCTTACTGTGGGGAAGGAGTTGAGTATAAACGGCCCTACGGGGATGTTTTTGAGGATATAGAAAAAGAATTCGAAAGAATAGCTAAGATGCCTACCCCCATGTTTATTAGATTTCCAAAACTCGATATGGAATCACCGTTTAAAAGAGGCAACATCAGCATAGTTATTAAAACTGGAACCGGTATGAAACCTAAAATCGATGTAAAAACTTCTGGACATTACAAAAAACTCGAACCCCAGATAAAAAGAAGGTTGGGTGTGGAAGGAGAAGTCGAGCAGGTAAAGGAAGAAAAACGAGAAATTAGGATACCCAAAACAACCGAAGAACCAGAAACGAGAATTGAATCACGGGGTAATGAAGAAACGATCACGATTAAATTACCAGATGTTAAAAAATTGGACGATATCGAAATCAGAAAATTGGGACAATCCATCGAGATAAAGGCCTTTGCTGGGGATAAAGCATACTTTAAGTTAATTCCGATTAGACCTAATGCTCAAATTTCTGATAGAAGTTTCAAGAATGGTGTTCTGAAGATTCAAATAGTGAAATAACAATAAGTTACTTCTTCTGAGGTCAATTTAAATTTAACTGAAAATAGTATATTCATTGATTTCATGGTGAAATATAAACTACCTTATGTATGGGAATTGTATCCAAAAGATAAACCAGAAATGACCTCAGTATTGATAGGAACAATCCATGTACTATTGAAATCTAGTAAAGTAATGAGAGATTTTGCTTACAATCTACATCTTGAACCTTATTTTCATAACAAAGAATATCTTCTTACAGAATCAGAAGTGGAAACTGATATAGGATGGTATAGACAACTCAATGCTTCACAAAAAAGAACCTTGCATTTTACTTTTCTTGATGGTAATACAATCGTTATAGATGCTATTTTGGAAGATTTTGCGAAAAAAAATAATATACCCCATAAAGGAATAGAGTCATTTAATGAACGTAAAAAGGCTGCGTTTGCTGTGACTGCTAAAACTGCTGAAGAGTATGCGGGATTAGAGGAAAGTGAAAGAACTTATAGAACTTTTTTGCCTTTTGTTATGTTTCAGAAACTTTTGTACACGTGGGAATTGTATAAGTATGGTTATGTTTACATGTTAGGGAGGTTTAAATTCGATTATTCCGAATTTACCCCAGACCGTATAGATAAGAGAGATAAAAAAATGGCAGAAAAACTTAGGGATGAATTCTATGAGAACCGATGTGTGGCGGGAGTTGGATTGTATCATTGTCCATGGATATGCAATCAACTAATGTCAGAGTTCGTAATCAGAAGGATTTGAGCATATATTTTAATTTAATTTGAATAAAAACTAATTATTCTATATGGAAATAAAAAAGAACCCTCCTGGATCGAAAGTAAAAAAAATCGTAAAACAAACCAAGAAATTCTGCATCGAAACCACCTTTGCCTATCCTCTCGTCATAAAAACTGGTAACGGTTGTTTACTAGAGGATGTTGACGGAACTATTTATTTGGATTTTAATTCTAACGTTGCTAGTTGCAGTGTAGGTTATAATCATCCAGAGATAATGAAAGTCCTAGAAAAATTCTCCAAACTCGGTACTCATAAGATTGCAGGACAGGATTTCTATACTGAAGAACAGGTAAAACTAGCCAGAAAACTCGTAAAAATTACGCCTAGGGATTTATCGAGAATTCTTCTCATTAACAGCGGGGCAGAAGCAGTTGAGAATGCGATAAAGTTTTGTTACAGAAAACATGGACCTTTAGCGGGTGTATCATGTATTAGAGGTTTCCATGGGAGAACTATAGGTGCTTTATCTTTTACAGATAGTAAGGCTGTGCAAAAAAGAAATTATCCTGAAGTTAATAACGAGTTAATAAAATTCTGCACGAACGATAATGATCCAGATATCAACCAGTTAGAAGAATTGATACAGAGAGAGGCTGAGCCTGCTTTTGTTATCGTAGAATGCGTACAGGGTGAAGGTGGTTATAGGCCAGCAAGTAAAAAATTCATTCAAACATTGAGAAAAGTAACCAAGAAGCATCATGTACCATTGATCATCGACGATATACAAGCAGGGATGGGCAGAACAGGAAAATGGTGGTCTTTCGAACACTATAAAGTCAAACCAGATTTAATGACTGCTGGGAAATCGTTACAAGTTGGAGCTGTAGTTTCTTCCAGATATTATGATCCTCATGAACCTGGTTCAGTCTCCTCAACCTGGGGTGGTGGGCACAGGATTGACATGGCTGTTGGGCTGAAGACTATCGAGATAATCGAGAAGGAGAGATTGTTGAAGAATGCTCGAGTAACGGGAGGATATTTCCTGAAGAGATTCAAAGAGATGCAAGAAAAATATCCAGATAAAATCGTGGATGTTCGTGGCTTAGGTTTAATGTTAGGTATTGAGTTCAAAGACGAGAAACGCAGAAATTTTGTTGTCCAAGAAGCCTTCAAAAAAAGGTTGTTACTGTTGGGTTGCGGTTACAAGAGTGTTAGAATTGCGCCACCGTTGATAATAACAAAAGATATTGCAGATCATGGATTGTACATTTTTGAAAATACAATGAAGGATCTCAGATGACGAAGAAGAAAAAATTCCGAAAGAAAAGGTTCACCAGATATTTAATCAAGAGTTTGATGAGAGAAAAAGTAAAGAATATTAAAATAAAGAATGATCGAATTTCTCTTGAATATGATGGAGAGAAGATAAGAAATAAAATAGTTATAAAAAAACATGAATGGTTTGTAGGTAGTTGGGCTAAGACAAGGGGTAAAGTCTACATCGATAATGACCTCAAAGGCAAGAAAGATAGAGATGCTGTTGCTGTTCATGAAGCGATCGAAAAATTCGTGGCTCAGAAGTATGGTTTGGATGAGGAAATTGATGCTCACAGGATTGCGACCAAGAAGGAAAGAGAGTATTTTGAAAAAATCGGTGGTAATTGGAGAAGACATCAGATGAAAGTAACAAAGGTTTGGATGCGTGAAGGCAAGAAATGATAACCTTTATCATATGAAAAATAAAACATTATTCAATGTTGGAAGATTTTATAGACATACTGCTTAGACCGAAAGAATTTTTTGAAGATGCTGGTCCACAAGACTATTTTCTCCTCTGCAGGTTTTGGGTAATAATGTCCTTTGTTCCGGCCGTAGAATTCGCTATAATCGCTTTCTTCTCTAAAATTCCGATAAACATTCCTTTTGCGACAACTGGTATTGTCTTGGCAATTATAATTTTCATCACTTCATTTCTGTCCTTAGCTAGTGGAGGATTGGTTCTCAGCTTCATTTATGCAGGGATAATTCATATGGTTTGTCGTTTGTTTGGATGTAGAGGATTCAAGAAAACGCTAACACCAGTAATAATCTCTAGCTTACCGAATCTTCTAGCGGGATTTTGTCAACAGATGCTCTTCACTCTAGGAATTTCTTTCTTTTCCTCTCTCTTCGCTGATTATATGATTTTCATAATATTTTTACTGTCTGTTACAGCTGTCTTATGGTTCTGGTCTCTGATAATAAACATAATCGGGATAGCCACGTTACATAACATTTCTGCGGTTAAAGCGACAGTATCTGTTTTTATCATTCCTTTGATAATTGTTTTGAGCATCGGGGCTTTCTTGACTGACATGTCTCTGACGTATGTTAAAGAAATCTTAACTTCTAGAGCATCTGCAATTTCTATCAATGCGTATTGTATGAACGGGGATATAGTGATAAATCTATTTAATGGTAGAAATGATGCCATGAGTGGTGACTCAATAAAAGTTTTTATTGACGATGTTGATGATAGTGTATACTTCAATTTCGGTACTATCGCACCTGAGACATCGAAAGAAGCCATAGATTTTAAACTCGATATGTATTCTGCAGGAAAGCATAAGGTAGAAGTTAAATATCGTAGTAGTATTGCTGGTGCGATTGTTGAGTGCTAATATAAAACCCTAATTTTGGGGCCCAGCATTTTATCTAATAATGCTTTCTGAGTATGTAATCTATTCTCAGCCTGGTCAAACACAATGGATTTTGGTCCATCGATGACTTCAGGCGTTACTTCCTCTCCTCTATGAGCAGGTAAACAATGCATATAAATAGCATCATTTGCAGCCAGTTTAAAAAGTTTGTTAGTAACTTGATACTTTGGTATGAACACTTTTAGTCTCTTTGATTTTTCTTTCTCGTCACCCATACTGATGAAGGTGTCGTTGTAGATTATATTTGCATTTTTTACTGCTGTTTTGGGTTCTGTCGTGATAACAACTTTTGATTTTGTAATTTTGGAATAATCTTTTGCCATTCTGACTATTTGTTTATTCGGTTCATATCCTTTAGGCGAAGCAACAGAAATATCCATGCCAACTTTAGCACAGCCTAGGAGTAAAGAGTTACAGACGTTATTACCATCCCCGACATAAGCCAATTTTAAGCCTTTAAAATCCCCAAACTTTTCTTTGATAGTGAAAAGGTCTGACAAGATTTGGCAAGGATGGGTTAAATCACTTAGAGCATTGACAACATTTTTATTCATAGATTTTGACATTATCTCCAACGTTTTGTGGGAAAAAACTCTTGCGACGACAGCATCAACATATCTATCCAACACTTTCGCAGTATCTTCTATGGTTTCTCCTCTGGCCAATTGACTCGTTGATTTATCCATGTAGATACTCCCCCCGCCCATCTGTTGAATCCCAGTCTCAAAAGAAAGCCTAGTTCTGGTCGATGATTTTTCGAACAATAAACAAAATACTTTACCCTTTAAAAGATTGTTAATAGGATTTTTCTTTAATTTTTCAGACAATTCAAGGATTTCAAGGATTTCCCCTCTTTTAAGATCATCAAGAGTCAATAGATCTTTCTTCATTTTACCCCCTCCATTTTTTAATTCTTTGAATAATTTTTTTTAATAAGAATTCGTTTGTCCAAAATATGTTTTTCAATAACGAGTTATTATAGTACCTGCTTTATTCTTCAACGCCTTCTCTAACGATAGTAATTCTGTGATGATGACTCTCTTTCCACCTTTTTTTAAGAATTCTATACTAGCTTCAATCTTGGGTTTCATCGATCCCTCTTTGAAATGCCCCTGTTTAAGGTATTTCATCGCTTCCTCGACTATAATTTTTTTAAGAGGTTTTTGATTCTTTTTTCCATAATTCAAGTAAACAGAATTAACATTAGTCAAAAGAATGAGAGTTTCGGCTTTAAGCTCGGTAGCAAGTTTTTGAGATGCATAATCTTTATCTATTACCGCTTCGATTCCAATTAACTTTCTTTTTTTCAGAACTACTGGTATTCCTCCTCCACCACAAGCTATCACGATTATACCTTTTTTAACCAAATTCTTAATCCCTCCCAATTCTATTATTTTCCTTGGTTTGGGTGATGGAACAACTTTCCTCCAACCCTCTTCTTGTTTAGTCATGTTCTTAAAGATTTTCCTAGGATAATAAGGACCAATAGGTTTTGTAGGTTTTTTGAAAGCTGGGTCTTTTCTATTCACTAATACTTGAGTCATTACTGTGGTAACCGGTTTTTTCAATTCATTCCTTAAGTTTATCTGCAGAAAATAGCCAATCTGACCTTGAGTCATGGCATCACAAACATCCAAGGGCATTGAAGGAATTTTTTGTTTAGATCTTTCTTGTTGTAAGAGTAAATTACCAACTTGAGGACCATTTCCGTGTGTTATTACAATTCGATATTTTTTAAGAAGAACTCTTAATTGTTTTACAGTCTTGTTTATATTTTTCAGTTGTTGTTGAAAAGTTCCTTTTTCGTTTGACTTGAGAATGGCATTCCCCCCAAGAGCAATAACCGCAATCCTCATAAAATAGTTTTGTCTTTGTCAAATAAATTATTTAGTTCTTTAACGCAAATTAGAATTAGGGGGTGTTTGATTGGCTAAAGCTTGGAAGATAATTGCAGCAGCTATAGTTTATGTGATAATATCGCAAGTGGTTCGTACTGTAGAATCTATGATGACTATGGACTATTACATAGATGAGACATATTTTTCAGTGTGGAGTAAAATAATGATGCCGGGACCTGGAGCGCCACCTACTGAGTTTTACATAATCTCTATAATTTTTGCTTTTATTGGGGGCTTAATCTTTGCAGGTGCCTACACTATTATCACCAAAGGTATTCCAGGTAAGACTGTCGTTAAGAAGGGTATCAACTACGGATTACTGATATGGCTCGTTGCAGGCATTCCATTTGGTTTAGGTTTGATTTTACTGATAAACTTACCTTACGACTTGATAGCAATATGGACAGTGACATCATTGATAGTATATTTGCTAGCCGGAGCTGCTACTGCTAAAATTGTCAAGTAATTTTTTTCTTTTTTTCTTCAGGCCTAATACTCTGTAACAGAAGTGGAAGTCCACATAGTGTTATTACTAACCCAAAACCGATTCCTCTTGGTCTCGGCCCGATAAAACTTCCTGTTATCGATGGGTATCCTCCCTCCAAAAATATTCCTAAGAAGATTAAAATCATGCCCAGAGTAAAATATCTCATCTTCATATTATCTAAATCATGATTATCGTTGTTTCTATTATTCCGCCAATTATTAAGAAAATGAAAGCAATGGCCAATAATTTCATAGAATCTTGAATTATATCCCAAAATTTCACAGATTTTCTTCTTGTCACTGCAGCAGATACGAGCCCACCAGCTATAGCCCCTATAAAATATGCGCCTATTTCGAATGTTCCATGAGGTATGAACATGAGAACTGCGGATGGTAGAGCTATGAGTCCACCTGAAGATTTGGCTATTAGACCTATCGCAGACGAGAGGACAGAAGCATTCCAAGCCAGTATGAAAATGGCTCCGGAACCGAACAGGAAAGAGAATAAGAATGAGAGTGTTAAAACACTGGAGTTGTTGGCGAATATTTCTACGAACTTGTTACCAAAATCAAACCTTCCTCTTATCAAGTTGACTTCATTTATCTGATCGGAAAAAACTTTTTCAACGACCGTATCAGGTAGAATAACAAAACTCAAAGACATCGCAATAATCATTCCTGAGAATAAGGCGACATAAGCAAAAATTATATCCCCGTAACGTTGAAAAAAAGTATGGGTGTCCATCATCTTTTCGTCTTCATGTGCCTCATACCTTAACAAACGGTTTATGAATGGTAATGATGACAGAGTTATTATTATGACCGTAAACAAACCAGTAGACTGTGGGAAGATGCTATAAGCAACGAACAGAGATATTAAAGAAATAACGATACCGAGACCAAAAGCTTTGAGCGGGTCTTTCAATATTTCTTTAGTTCCTGCTATCCTGTCTAAAACCATCCTATCTAAATAAATTAGGGAAAAAGAGTATAAATTACTTAACTAGATTAATTATTTAAGTGCCGGGATGGCAGAATCTGGTTAATGCGCTCGGCTCGAGCGCTCGATGATGAACCCTGAGGTATCTGATAAGTGATGATACAATGGAGATCAGAGAAACCGAGTGCCCTTTGGGCTTGTGAGTTCAAATCTCACTCCCGGCGTCATTAATGGATGAGCGTCAATGGTCCAGCCTGGTTAAGACTCGAGCTTCCCAAGCTTGCAACGCGGGTTCGAATCCCGCTTGGCGCATTAAAAATCTTTATAAATCTATACTCTGATTATTTACGAGAGGTGTAGCGAATGACTAAGCGCACCGGACCAACAAATCCGTTACTAAAAGCGTTAATAGAAGATTTGAAGAAAAAATCGATAGAAAAACAAAATAATTTTCTAAAAGATATAGCTGAAAAACTCAACAAACCTAGAAGACAGAGGGTAGAAGTCAACATTGCTCACATCGAAAGATACGCAAAGAAGAACGAAACGATAATCGTTCCTGGAGTTGTCTTAGGCTACGGAGAGTTAACCAAGCCTTTAACAATCAGTGCATGGAAATTTTCTAAACCTGCAAAACAAAAAATAGAAAATATTAAAGGTAAAGCCATATCGATCGAAGAGTTGGTTAGTAAAAATCCAAGAGGAACTAAAGTAAAAATATTGTGTTGAACATGAAAGTTTACGATGCGACAGGTCAAATAATGGGAAGGTTTGCGACAAGAATCGCAAAAGAATTGCTTACAGGTGAGAACATAGGAATAGTTAATTGTGAAAAAGCTGTGATTTCTGGTAATCCTAAAACGACTGAAAAACATTACTTTGAAAGAAGGCAAAGAGGTGATCCAATCCATGGTCCTTTTTATCCAAGAACGCCCGATGGGATAGTGAGAAGAACTATAAGAGGTATGCTTCCATCCCATAAGCCAAAGGGTAGAGAAGCCTTCAGAAGATTAAAGGTTCATATCGGAATTCCTGAAGAATTCAAAAAAGAAAAATTCATAAAAATCAAAGAGTTTGATGTTAATAAACTTAAGTGTAAAAGTATTAGTGTTGGAGATTTATCAATAGCTTTAGGAGCCAAGAAAAGATGGTAAAAAAAGAAACACCAAAAAAAGATAGGGTTGTAATAACGACAGGGAAGAGAAAAACTGCCGTAGCAAGAGCTAGAATAAAACCTGGTTTGGGTAAAGTTACGATTAATAATATCCCTTTGGATTTGTGGCAACCAGAATATGCAAGAATTAAAATTAGAGAACCGTTACTACTTGCAAACGAACTTAGTCAGAAAGTGGACATCAAAATTAATGTCAGGAGTGGCGGGGTATCGTCACAGCCTGATGCTATCAGACAAGCAATAGCAAAGGGTATAGTAGAGTTTTTTAACGATGAAAAACTAAAAAAGATATACCTGAATCATGATAGAAATTTATTGGTTTATGATTCGAGAAGGACTGAACCACATAAACCTTCGAGGAGTAAGAAAGGAGCAAGAAGACATAAACAAAGGAGTAAGAGATAAATGATAATCCCGGTAAGATGTTTTTCATGCGGTAAGGTCATAGGTCATTTGTATGAAGATTTTATGAGACGAGTCAAGACAGGGAAAGACCCGGCAAAGGTCTTGGATGATTTAGGCGTGGAAAGATACTGTTGTAGGGCTGTACTCTTAGGACATGTTGATTTGGTAAAGAAAATATCTCAGTTCAAAGTCTGATGATAATAATCCATAACAGATGGGAAGATGAAGAAATAAAAGCCATTTGAGGACTACTGAGGTTACTTATTTTGTAAATAAATTGATCAGAATTAATTAACTTTCGTCAAATTGAAATACAATTAAGAAACGAAATGTAAGAAATTTAATAAAGAACTATATCCTTTGTCACATACCTATAATCATCATGGGGTTTGAGATGGAAAATGGATTTTTAAGGAGGGGGAGATGTTATAGCTGCAGTGGTAAGTTATGTTTGAATTGTCAGATACATATTGATCGCGAGCCAGGTTACGCATGTAGAGATTGTGGATTATTAGTAAAAAAAATAGAATTACCTGAGGATAGTTTGGGAGTTGAGTGAAAGTTCAAGGGTTCCAGATTAGTAAGAACTAAATATTTAGTAGAGATAATACGGTATAATGAAGAAAAAAGTTAAAGTTTGTCCCGTATGTGACAGTCGGGATATTAATTCAATGTACACTGCATCCAAGTGGCATCAATCATGGGCATTCTTTAGAAACAAATGTAACAATTGTGGTTATATTGGTCCTATGACTGTTATGGTAAAGGAGGATGCGGATAAATTAAAAGTTTTAAAACCCAGAAAATCAAAATAACTTATTTCTTGAATTTCTCAAAAACAGAAGGTAGATGGATTAAATAGGCTTTGCCCTTCTCGTGTATGATCAGAGGCCTACCGTTCATCAAAGCATTTACGTTAATCGTATAAACTCCCTCTTTCAATGTTGTCACTGTTGCGATCTCAGGTATCTTAATCCTCTTCCTTATCTCTCTCTCGAGTGTAGTCTTCTTTTCCTTAAGCTTCTTATTCATCTCCTCGAATCTTTCCAAATCTTCAAAGGAACGAAAGTACATGAAGAAAACTGAACCACAATTACAGCCTTTCAGGATTGATGGCTCATTATCCTCGTAAACAGCCCCACATCTCAAACATTTGTGCGCCATGTTCTCACGTTTGCATATATTTGGGTATAAGAATAAATATCAATTACATCTCAGTTAAGACAGAGAATGAATCGGGGTTTTTCCTTATGTTTTTAATGACTTTAGCCGGCCCTATGAGTGTTATCCCAGTTTTGAGTTTTGTTTTTGGTTGTTCACCAGTTATTCCAGACCATATGGATTTTGAGAGTTTTTCTCTGCCGTTCGATAAACTCTCGAAGAATTGTCCCCACCCTTTAACCTGTTTCTTCAAACTACAAACCTCTATCCCAGGAAAACCGTCGTCAACTCGTCGCATCGTCTCTCTTATCAGATTCATCTCTTCGTCCGCAGTTAACACACCATTAACGACCAGGATGGAACCATCTTTAACCTTATTAAGAATGAAATTTATTCTTTTCTCATCTGTTTTATTGTCAAGAGTAACAGAAGAAACAAAATCTATCTTCAGTTTCATCTTAGATTTTTTTTTCATCCTGCCTTCCTCGAATGTTTAATTATCATTTCATACAGATTATTGATATTTTTCCCTTTCAGAGCCGATATCTCTACGAGTGGATATTGTGGGAATGCTTCCTTAATGTCTTGCGGCTTTGCTCGTTTCTTGTCAATTTTGTTCGCTACCAGTATAACTGGGATTCCTTTCGCTTCCAAGTTTCCGAGCAGAGTTATGTTAACTTGTGTTAAAGGATCTCTTGTTGCATCCATTACAGCCAGAACAGTGTCGACATGGTTAAGCCATTTTATCGCCTCTACAACGCCCTTAGTGGCTTCCTTTGCCCTTTGTTTGGCGGCCTTTTTCTTGATTTTATACTTCAGGAATTTTCTATAATCGACTTTGGTTGCTATCCCAGGCATGTCTAATATATTTATGTTGAGTTTCTTCCCGTTTGATTCGATCAATACTTTCTCTTTTTTTTGTACTAACCTTGTCTCATGCGGGATCCGGGATGCCTTTCCCATTTCTTCTCCTGCCCAATCCATACAGATTTTATTGGCCAGAGTAGTTTTTCCAACGTTCGTACAACCGTATATACCTAAACTGATGTCTTGTCTCAATCTGAAGAAGTTGCGTATCCAGTTGACAAATCTACCGAAAACCATTGTATTCACTTTTATAAAAAATAGATGTTTCAAATATTTAAGAGTTAGAAGGTCTCAAAGGATGTAGTTATTGTAAGGTTGCTGTGTCCGAGTGGGTGAGATTCAAAAACAAATCAACATAGTTTATTTTTACACTGCATGGGAATTGTATACAACCATGTAAAACAGTTATTTCTTTATACTGAGTGTAAATTACATCGTTTATAGAAATCCTACTTTCTCCATTCTTTACTACTAAAGACGTATCATCGTGCTGAACGTAAGCGAAATAATCAAAACAGGGTTCACATTTACCCGTAGAGACGGTGGTAACTAGTACAATTGGAGTCGTGGTTGTTGTAGATGTCGTAGTTGTGAACAGTGTTGTTGTTTCTGGAGGGGTTGTTGTGGTTAAGCATAAAGATGGTTCTGAAACAATGGTTCCATCAGAACAAACGTATTCCTTTTGATCCACACAACCAGAAATCAGGAGGATTACCAATAATACCAATAAAACTATCATTTTCATATTTCAGATATATTTTTTGTTCTTAAATAATTTTATAGATTACTCAGATTCGGTTAAACGAAAGGTTTAAAAACTTTTAAACTTGTATTTCTATAATTTTAATCTATACGATTTCATGGTATGTTAGTTCCTGAGGTTATGCTCGTGCTTTGGCCCAAAGATAAGCTCACTAGGTTTGAAGTCGCAAGAATTATCGGTGCGAGAGCTCTGCAAATTGCTCTAGGGGCCCCGATCTTGGTTAAAAAGAAGGAAGATAGATTCGACTCGACTGAACTAGCGGTGCGAGAGTTTAAGGCATGTAAAATACCGATGACTATTAGAAGGGTTTTACCGAATGGAGAAGTTGTTATCGTTGATATAAAACCAGCGATAAAAAACTGGTTGGATGATCATCACGGGAAAATTTAAAGAAATAATCATCTTGTTACATCTGCTGACTTGACTAATTTAAATAGTTTATTCGCTTTTTTATTCTTCTCAAAATGCTTTCTAATTGGTTTTATTAATTTATCCACTGCTTCAGCTACCCCATTCTTCAGGTCCAAAGGATGAATTTTTCCTTGTCTGTAAAGTTTCTCCAATTCTTCATAACTTTCTATTTCAAGGTTTCCACCATAATTTGCAGGTCTGGCTATCTCAAGGATTTTTAACTTCCTGAAAATCATATACTTCGCATACTCTAGAACAGGATTATTGTCAACAACCTTGACAGGACAAAAAGCATTGTTTATCTTTCGTTTGATTTCTTCCTTTGAATCATGAACGAGTATACATGTCTCTGGTTGACTCTTACTCATTTTCGAACTGATTTCTATGTCTATCTGTTTGTTAGTATCAAACCCATCTGGTTGTTTAACGCCTTGTAAACCCATTAGCATATGATGGCTGACTATGACGGGTTTCCACCAACCCAACTTAGGACCAACCTCTCTCGCGAGCATGTTCGCTCTCCTCTGGTCTAGTCCCAACTGGCAGATATCGGCCTTTAAATGAAAGATATCAGCAGTCTGCATCATAGGATAGAAGAGTAAAGCAGTTTCTTTTAATTCAGTTTCTTTCCTGCCCATGATAGATAAACATCTTATCGTTCTGTTGACTGTAGTATTCTTTGCTATCAATACCACTTTTTTCCAATACTCTGGGTCGGATATAGCATCACTGGTCCAGAGGAATTCAACTTTTTTTGTCGGGATTCCAGCAGCTTTCCATACTTCTATGAAATATTTGCCGACTTGCTTGATTTTCTCTAGATCTCCACCCATTTTGTTATTAAGCCAACCAAACCAATCTGCTATCCACAATTTAAAGTGTATCCCAGCCTTGAGTAAATCTTCTATATTTATTGCCCTGTAGACACCAAAAGCTATGTGAGCCAATCCAGAAGGTTCAAAACCATCGTAAGCAATAGGATGAGTTTTGGTTTCTAACAACTCCCTCAGTTCTGGCACTGTGATTATCTCTTCCCCAACTCTGCCTATCAATTCAAGTTTTTTCTCCGTGTCCATGTTATCTCACTATAATAGTAATTTTCGCATCCATGCATTTTAAGATATCTCTTGATATAGTCAAATCTTATTATCATCTCTTAAAATCTTCGATTAATTAGATTTGATCCAGGATGTACAATTCGTTTATCTTGCTTGAAGCGTATCTTTCGATTAAATCCTTGCTCAAGTAAAAGAGGGCCGCTGAAAGTAAGCCGCCTCTCAAAGGATCTACTTTTCCGAAAAATGTCAAGGCCAACGGCATAGTAAACCCTGGTAAAGCTGCAGGTAACCAGCGAAACGTGTAGATGTCTTTAAGTGCAGATTTAAGTGTACTGCTAAGGTCTTTCTCTTTTCTCACTACTAATTTCCTTTTAAATAACTCGAAATAATTTTTGTCAATGTCTTTCTCTAATTCTATCTTAAATTTCAAACCATACCATGTTTTAATTGTTTTTGTATCTGGGTTGTAATCATTTTCGATCGATTGAAGTTTTTCTTCAAATTCTTTCGGTGTAAAAATCTTCACCCATCTTCATCACCTTCGATTAATCCAATAACAAACTTTCCAAAATCAGTCAACTTAACCATTTGAAAATGAGAGTTATTTCCAAACCTAATGAGATTCAAATTCTTCAGAATTTTAGCGTTCAACTTAAGTGTGGACAAAGGAATATCATGAGAAAAAGAAATCCTGTTCAATATCCTTGTGACAGTTTCATTCTTAATATTTTTTATCTGAGAAAGAATGAGAACTTGATTTTTGTTTAGAGCCCTGACTAAAAGAAGTCTTAAATCCTCTTTATGCTCTCGAGATCTTTCGCCCCGAGCTTTACATATTGGCTTTTCATCACACTCACTTTACAATTCATGACGAAAGTAGATATATAAAGTTTTTGGACAGGTTAGGTTGCCCATTTTCCATCCTTAATAAGAACTTTTCCATCAACTTCCAAAGTCGGTTTTAGTATTACCCCATCTATGTGTAAAGGTACGTCAACCTTTCCGTGCATAGATAGACTGTTTCCTATGGCTATGTGAACTGTCCCGAATACTTTTTCATCCTCTAAGATGTTGCCGATTATCTTTGCTTTGGGGTTGGTCCCGATACCGATTTCTGCAATATTTCTTGCCAATCTCCCGGTTTCATTTATTTCCCTCTCAAGCCTTTCTGAGCCTTTTATCTCCTCGACAAAGCCATTCTTCACCATATATCTTATCCCTTCTCCGTAAAAGGCCATTTTATCTATGACTATGGTTCCTTGAGAGGTTCCTTCTACTGGTGCGGTCGCGGCTTCTCCTGCGGGCAAGTTGCAAAAATTGCCTTTTTCATGGATCATACCATCGTCCTTAACCCACTCCCTGCCTTCAACACTCGCAGTAAAGTCTGTTCCGTTATCAGAAGTTATCCTGATTTTTTTGGCGTTTTCTAGCTTTTTAACCATGTTTCCAGTTAACTTTTTTACTTCCTGATAATCCGCTGTTAATCCTCCCTCTGTGAAAGAGAACTTTGTTACTTTTGGCATTGAAGCTATCCTCACTCCTGCTTCAGATGCGTTTCTTCTCGCGGCTGTATGAGATATCGACCAAGAAGTTAGGATAAACAGGGCATCAGGAGTCTTCATCAATTCAGCTATTTCTTTAGATGGTTCTGTCCCGTTAACCTCTCTTGGTGGTATTAATTGAATCATACACTCGGCTCCCGTTTCTTTGACAGCTTTTGCTAATGCTTCGGAAAGTTCTATGGGCATCTTTTTGTCAGTGATGATGATTACTTTCTCGCCTGGTTTGATGTTCATGCATTGGTTTACAGCTATTCTTGCTCCTTCCATTAAATCGCTCATAATTAATTGTTTGAATAGAACTTTAAAAATTAACTGGGGGATATGACTTCCTTAGATCAGTTTATATTGATGTAACCAATATTTCCGGGTTTCAATGTCAAGTCCATTGAATCTTTCTTGTACTCTTCTCCATTGGTCGTGATTCAAAGGCGTTTTACCAGTCAATAAATTTCCTACGATCTTTTTTAATATACCATTACGCCTCGGACCATCTCCTAACTTATAATCAACTTCAAATCCAAGATGTTCACAGAATCCCAATTTATCTGCAAAACTATAAGCAGTTGCGTTGAGCATACATTCTCTGACAGCTCGAAAACGTTTGACGTCTAGAGAACGGATTGTTGCTCCAACTAAATTCATATAACTCATAATTAAAAAAACAATAGTTGAACATTTAAATTTAACTTTTTCAATCCCAAAGAATAAAAGTTACAAAACGAATAATCTTCTAGGACGTGAACATGTGATTCGTTTATCTTTTTTAGGAGGCACTAGGGAGGTTGGACGTTCCGCTGTCCTAGTCGATACTGGTTCAGAAAAGATAATATTAGATTATGGTGTTAAAATAAACGTTAAACCAACTCAATACCCTCAAGAAGTTAAAACAAAACTAAATGCCATCTTATTATCTCATGCACACCTTGACCATTCAGGTGCTATACCAATACTATACCATCAGGGCCAGAAATGCACTTTTTATGGATTGGATATAGACAAGCCATTATCAAGGATGCTTATGTTAGATTCTTGGAAGATATCTAGATATGAGGGGGAAGAGGAAAGGTACACAAAAAAAGATGTAAGAACTGCTATGAGACGTTTCAGACCTGTAAAATATAATAGATCGTTTAGAATTGGCAAGACAAGAGTGACATTTCTCAACGCTGGTCATATTCCAGGTTCTGCCATGATTCTGTTGGAGAAGAATAAAAAGAGGATACTCTATACAGGCGATTTTAACCTATCGGATACCAGACTGACAACCGGGGCAGATTTTAACATGCCGAATGTCGATATATTGATAACCGAAAGTACTTATTCTGACAGAGAACATCCTGATCGGTCTAAAGAAGAGAGGAATATGGTTGAAGCTATAGAAGGGGCTATAGCCAATGAGGGCGTTGCCTTAATATCATGCTTTGCTATTGCCAGAACTCAAGAAATACTCTTAATACTAGATGAGTATGAATTAAAAGAAACGATTTACATTGATGGTATGAGTAAAAAAACTACGAGAATAATCGATTCCTATCCAGAACTACAAAAAGATCATGATCAAGTTAAGCGAGCTTTAAATAGGCTAAACGTGAAATTCATCACTAACCCTTCCATACGAAGAAAGGCAATAAAGAAACCTTCCATCATCGTTACAACTTCTGGCATGTTGACAGGGGGGCCAGTTGCTCATTATATAGAAAAACTACATGATAGAACTGATTGTACACTCATACTCACTGGCTTCCAAGTACCAGGAACTGAAGGAGCTTTGCTCTTAAAGACTGGAAGATACATCCATGAGGATCTCGATTTAAAGATGAAGATGTCGGTTAGACAATTCCATTTTAGTTCACATGCTTCTAGGACTGATTTGTTTAAGTTTGCAAGGCAGCTAAACCCAGAAAAGATATTCTGTGTCCATGGTGATAATACTATCAGGTTTGCCAAAGAATTGAAACATGATTATGGATTCGATGCAGTCTCACCAAAAGATAATAGAGTCTTTTTAATAGACGGTTGAATAGAATACGTACAACACGAGTATCAGAATAAAAATGAATGCAGCATAGATCAGTATCAACTTTACTAGTGATATAGCGGTTTTGAACAAATATTTCCATAGGAAAACAACAAAAAGACCCCCGACAATTACAGCTACTACAAGGCCTGTTATACCCATTCGTGATGTCCACATTAAAGATGCGAACAATTCCACTAAAAGTTTATACAGATTTAACAGAGTGTTAACAGAACTCATTATTAATAAGAGGGCTATTTCGATGATTATGTCTAACGGTGTTTTAACCATGATTATTCTATAGATTTTTGATAATAAATTCTATTAGCTAGAAGATTTTGAAAAAAAGAAAAATAAAAAATCGAGGCTGTTATTCAACCTACTTTTTCTTGTATACCATTTCGTACACGGCTTTCAAAGCTACTAGTATAGCTGCTGGAGCAACGAATACAGCGATTTGTGTTAGTATTCCGCCGATGTATGATCCTATTACTGGTAAAGTTTCCAACCCTGCTCCACCTACTGCGAGTAATGCTATTGCCGCTATCAAGAAGTTTACAGCTTCCTTCTGTCCGATGTTGTAGAAACCAACGACCAATCCCAGTATTATCATTATGTATGTTATTATTTCTTGGTACTCTGTTGCTACGAAACCACTGAACAATCCTAAGATTATTGCTAGCACTACTCCAATTATGAAAGCCCAGTTTCCATATTCGGATTTCACCATTATTTCACCTACCATATCTTTTCACGGGTCATGTTTTAAAGGTTTCAGTTTTTCTTAAAGTATAAATACTTTCCAGTGATAACGAAAGATTTATAAGTATTTCGATACTTTACAGTAGTAACATTTATATACTAGTACTACTAAGTAGTGACATTATGAAAATGCAACCGAGAGAGATCATAAAGACATGTTCAACGCATTATCAGACATGGAAGAATGAGGCGTTGAGAGCTCAGACTAGAGAAGAGATGAAAAGATTCTTGGACAAGGCTTTCTTCTGGTTAGAGCTTCAGAGTAATCTTTTGATGCTGTGGACGATTGAAAACACGATGGGGAACGATCCGAACATCAAGAAAAAAATAGAAAAGGCGCAGACGAACGTCAACAAGAAAATAACTCAGTATGCCTCTGAAGTTTTGAAGAATTTAAGTTAATTCTTATCCCCTCCCTTTTTTCTTTTTAAATTCCAATTTCTCAATTAATTTTATGATTGAGATTGATGGTTCGATAGGTGGGGGGCAACTCTTAAGAACCGCTATAAGTCTCTCTGCTCTGACTGAAAAACCAGTAAAAATAACCAACATAAGGAAAGGCAAGACGACTGGAAAACCTGGTCTACGTCCTCAACATATGATGGGAATAAAGGCTACTGGCGAGTTTTGCCAGGCAGAAGTAAAGGGGTTGAAAGAATCATCTTTAGAGTTAGAGTTTACACCAAAAAAACTGAATATCTATGATAAAGAAATCGATATAGGAACGGCAGGTAGTATAGGACTCTTACTCCAAACCATAACTCCTGAACTTATCTTCAACGATAAACCAGTCACTCTTCAGATTCATGGTGGAACAGAGACTCGTTGGGCCCCTACAATCCAATACACAAGGGATGTTACGTTTCCTATCCTGAATATGATGGGCACTACCTTAAGTTTAGAATTGATAAAACACGGATACTATCCTAAGGGTGGGGGGCATATCGAAGTTAAATCAAGACCTGTTAAAAAACTGGATCCTTTCGTTTATCTAGAGAGAGGTCAAATAAAGAATATCCATGTTTCTTCTGTGTGTGGTAGTTTGCCTCTACATGTGGCAGAGAGACAGGGTAAGTCAGCCTTAAGAACAATTCAGTATCATTGCCCTGATGCTAAAGTTTCGATGGATTATAAATCCGTTGACTCGCTCAGCCCTGGGAGTAGTGTCAATTGCTATGCTGTTTGTGAGAACTCTATCATCGGTTCTAGTTGTTTAGGTGAAAGGGGCATGAGGGCAGAAGTTGTTGGGGAAAGGGCAGCAGATGATCTAGTAAAAGCATTAAAATCGAACGCAGCCTTGGACAAATACATGGCTGATCAGATTCTAGTCTTTCTAGCTCTCGCTAAAGGAAAGTCAAGAGTAAGAGTTGAGGAAATTACTGAACACTGTAGGACTAACATCAGCGTTATCGAAGAAATCCTACCAGTCGAGTTCAAAACGAATGAAAAAATAATCGAAATTGAAGGAATAGGTTTTGAAAAACCTTAGTTCTCCTTCTCGTGTTCAACATCGAACCCCATTCTCATGAGACCAAGTTTTACTCTAGGATGAAGTTTCTTCTTAAGTCTAACCTTTTTCAACTCCTTTTCTTTTCTTAATTTCTCCATTTCTTCTGTTCTTAACCTATGTAGTTTAGTTATCATACCATCAACCCCAAAAATCATTCCTAGGAGGAAATGACGGATTCCAATAATATAGGGGCGCTTCCTTATATGTTTTTCGGTTATTTAGAGGCAAAATCAGCCGAAATAATTCAAATTGTCCCTTTCAAAGTCTTCAACTATCTCAATATCCCTGATCTTCTTTGGTTCATGATGTTCTAATCTACTGATATTAGAGAAAACAGAACCAATACCATATCGAGCGATTTGGGTGGCTGGATGATCTGATCCCAAGACTTTTTCAGAGATTGCATGCGTCAATATTTGAACTTCTTGTTCGTTCATGTAACCCAAGGAATGAATGTATTCATGGAGTAAGATGTGAAAGATGTATGCGTTTATTAGTTTCCTGTTACCTGACTTGATAACTTCTTTGAGTAGTTTCTTATTCATTATGATAAAGTTTGAGCCAATCTGATGTAATGCACCGACATAGTTTGGTAAATCGGTTAGACCAAGGATTAATCCTACTCTTCTTTTGTCGATGGCGGTTTCGACTGCTCCCTTGACCAATTGAAAAATAGAAGAGAAATCAGAGCATTCATTCAATTTATTCACAAAATCCATAACAATCCCTTTAGTGTTTATATACACCATAACTACTATTTAAAAGTTTGCATCATTGGTGTTAAAAATTCGGGCTCAAAGGACAACTTCTCATCTAAAATTGAGTTATTTATAACTAAAACTCCAAAAATAAATTATGATTTCAAAAAGTATAAGAGAAGGCTTTAAATTCGCTCTTTCCGTGAAAAGAGTAATCCCGTACATAATAGTGGATTTGATTGTTTTCTACATACTAATCAGTTTTTTTAGCGGTTTACTCAAAATGATCGGATCCGAGGGATTTAACGTACTAGGATTTTTGTTATCTTTAGGTATTTTCATTCCTGCTTTTATAATCATCGGTTTGGCCCAGATATGGATCAACGGGGCGATTATAGACCAAGCAAAATATTTTCCTAGACAAAAATCTTTGACAAAGAGTTTTGAATATTCTACTTCTAGATATTTGTCGATGTTATGTGCTTTAGTTATCTATACCATCATAAATTGGGTTCTTTCTATGCCTAAATATATAGGAACACTACTCGTTTTTGTTTTCAGTTTGATCGTGTACTACCTGTATCCTGCCATAATAATTGGGAAGGGAGGATGTGTGGATGGTTTCAAGAAGAGTTATAAGACTTTCAGAAAATATCCTTTGGAAACATTCGTAACAATGCTTCTGCAAGGAATAATAAGTTTCATAATCATTGGAGTCTTTGCTTTGCCATTAATATTCTTATTCATAGGAAACATAGTCAGTATTTTTACAGCAATGATACCCACTACTATTGGTGCTGATGTCGGACCAGAGACTTTGATTCAATCAATTATGCCGGGGGTATTAGAGGCAGTTCGTTCACCGTTCTTTGTCCCATATCTTTTCATTCTAATCGTGGCTTTATCCTTTAGTAAAGTTTTTAATCTGGGTGTACAGACGAGACTTTACATAAACGCTAGAAAAAAAGAATTGTAGTTGATATAATGGTTTTCGGTTTTGGGAAAGGAAAAATTGAAGTATCTCTTGAAAAATATAATTTCTCTCCTGGGGAGATCATAAAAGGGAAAATTTCACTAAAACTCAAAAAACCTACTCGGGCGAAAGCATTAAAAGTTGGTTTGGTGGGAGAGAAGAAAACGACGCAATATAGAACGAGTAGTAGTAGTCAAAGCAAAACACATTTTTTTGATTTTGAGATGCCATTGGATGGGGAAAAGGAATATCTTGAAGGGGATTATAATTTTGAAATAAAAATTCCTGCGAATGTTTTACAGGTACAGCCCGGAGGCGCTGTTGGAGACATTGTAAAGGGTATACAACTTCTTTCTGGAAAAGATGTAAAGATATCGTGGCATGTTATAGCAAAACTAGATATCCCATCTGGGATTGATGTCTCTAAAAAAGTTCAAGTCAATATTGGATGAGCCAAAAATCAACGGCGTCTTCTTATCTTAGCAGCCCTGTAATCTAGATAATACTGAAACAGGAAAAAGACAACCGCAAAAAACAGCGCAATCATGAGAGCATAACCATACTCTACTGGCTTTCCCATCAGTACGTCCATGATCAGAGATATAAAGAAGATTATTATACCGGCGATTACTGGTTTGACAAAAGGATATTTTCTGGGTCTTGACATACTATAATAATTTGGTCAAGGTTAGATAAACTTTGCTACTGCTCCTATCGCTGTAGCTATTTCTGCGTTTTCAGGAATTATCAAGTTAAACTTACCTATAAACCCTATCCTCAGTTTGATAATTGATTGAATTAATTTCATGTTTATCACTTTTCCAGTAAAAACTATGTTCTCATGTTTTTCTGCTTTTGCAGCAAACCCAACTGTGGCTCCAATGTCCTGAGCGACTAAGTTGAACAATGCCAAAGCCAAGTCTGATTTTTCCGGATTCTTTAAATGTCCAAAATGGGCAGCTGTACATTTAGGATCTAGAAGACCGATGCCGTTGGGATAGATGTCTTCTAATGTTAGATCGACCTTAGATAAATCACCCTTTTCAGCCAATCTTTCAATCTCATTCAAGTTATCAGTGTTTAAAATTAATTTTGACAGGCCGATGAGAGTCCTACCACCAACAGCAGTTCCCCCGATGTGTCTGATATCTTCATCCACAGAGACCATACACGTCCCTGAACCAAGACTCGCGACCAAAAGCCTATCTTTATTAGAAACAAACTTTCCACCTAAACCGATAGCTTGGATTTCATCGACTTTTTTTACAGGAATTTCCTTTAACTTAGTTTCTAATTTTCTTGCCCCGCAACCAGTCGCGGCAATTAGTTCTATTTTTTTCAAAGGAAACTTTTCTAGAACTTTGTTTAAGTCAAGTTTATCAGACATGAAACTGCAAGATTCGATCAACTCCTTATTTTCCATTAAAACAAAATCTGTGGTCGAACTTCCAAGATCGATTCCTAAAATCATTCTAACACCATTTTCATTTTACCAGTTTAATCCTTTTGATAATTAGTGCAATAATTGTTATAACACTGAAAGACCCGATGAGTAGAATAGCTGATACTGTAGTAGGAATGCCAAAAACAAACATAGCTTTATGTGTAAGGCCGGCAATCCCCTCACCTCCCATGATTCCTGCAGCAAGAATAACTCCGATCTGATATACTTTAGGTTTTTTCCTGTCAGTGAATAATCTTATCAAACCTCCAATCGCTAAAAGGATACCGAGTGTTAGGCCAAGGAAAAGACCGATACCGAATATCATTGGGAGTATGGGGGCTCTTTTCTTCAAGACATTTTCTAGAACTATCCAAACAAAGGCAATCAAGAAACCTAAAACAAATGCAAGAGGATGTGCGAAGCCAAAAATAGAACCTGCAACCATCTGAGCTTGAGGAGCCGGCATGGATGGAGTGAAGAGCTCGTCCTGATATGAAGTTATAATGAAGTTAATTACTAACGGTGCAAGAAGACCAGCCACAATAACAGTAATCAGATCGACCTTGATTATGTCTTTTACTCTCGTTCCAAGAATCTGTGCAGATTTATAGTCATGTCCGATATCACCAGCAATTGCGCTCGCTATGGAAACAAAACATACAATCAAAAACACAGAAAGATAATCAAAGTTCAAACCTATTGCAGCAAAAATACCAATAGCAAGGAGACCGATTATGATGCCAAACTGTTCGAGTGGATCAATATCTGTTTCACCTGTCATTTTAGCCGCCACACTTACCATGATCCAAACTCCAAAGACTGCGATTAGTGAAGCTAGAGGATTAACTCCTGCAAACCAGAGAATGAAGAATGCGATTACTGAGAAGAAAGGAGTAAATCTCATGTACCATGGAGTATTTTTCCATCTAAATAATGGAGAAAAAATTTCCTTTGCCCTTGGAACCACAAAAGAAACAAAGAAACCTATTCCACCACCAATAACCATACCCATCCCTGCATTCTGCATTACACCCGCCCCAATGGATGGCTCAAATATTTGATAAGCTGCTAAGAGTGGTATCAATACAATCCAACCTATTGCTGATCCAAGGAACCATGAATTTATGGATGCTTTGTGACCTAGAAGATATCCAATACCAATCGCGAGAGGCATTGGGTAAAATGCAAGTGTTAAACCTATCTCTGGGGAAATGCTGAGAGCCCAGCCTGCAGGAAAATATAATTCTCTCAAAATTACAAAGATTCCTGTAATGGCCAAAGCGATTATAATATAGAAAGTATTCTTAGTTAGTTGTGCACTGGCTTTTATAACTTCAGCGCCTGCAGTGCCACTTGGATAAGGGAGTTTCTCTTTTTCAACAAACATTCTTCTCAATGGGACTGAAAGCAAAACGCCAAGAACACCAGCAGTAACACAAACAGAAGCAAGAGATATTACTGAAGGCAATGGGACTATAACACCTTGGGATTGAAGATACAGAATACCAGGGATTGTAAAGACGACGCCCGAAGCGAGCAACCCACCTATCGTTCCTCCTGACTGTGCAACGTTAATTTCATGAACGTTCGTTTTTCTTGAAATCCTTGAAACAAGTTGCAAAGATGCAGCAGCAATAACAACACTAAAAATTATTGGCCAGGGCAATGCACCCATTTTTAACGCGATGTAACTCGATGTGATCATGAGAAAAATTGTTAGCAGCACAGCGATAACACAGGACCTTAAGGTAAAACCCGGTTCTCCTTTGTCTTCAATGAATTTTTTCTTGGGGCTGGTTTTCATGTAATCTTATTAACAACTTAGTCTTAAATAAATTGGGAATCATTAATCCAAATTCTTAAAACCACTCAAAACCATTCCCAAAATACCAAAGAAATTACGACTTTTCCTCGTTAGACCTTGATTAAACGAAAAGAAAACTTTAAAAGAATACGATTCATAGGAATTTTGGGATAAATATGAATAAAAAACTCTTAATTATATTTTCACTGATTTTATGTTTACCTATTGTTGTTTCTGCCGATCAAGAAAAAGCATCATACTCATTGGTAATGTTACCTGAGAAAATTACAATTAACCCCGGTGAAAACATTACTATTCGAGTTTATTTTTCAGGTGACGGTGATGTAAAGAGTTCAAAACTCGGTTTATATGTTGGGGGAGATTTTGATATTTACGGATATATTCTGGCTAATGAAAAGCCAAACATTTCAAAATCTTGGATTATTCTCACCCCACTGGATTTCCTAATCAATGAAAGGTTAGAAATGTTCCCATCAGTTTATTTAAGATGTTCTGAAATTGGTTCTCCTTTCATAGAAAAATGTTATGATGCAACTAAGGAAAGACCAGAGTTTAAAAATCCCATAACAATTAAGTTAGGCAATACTCGATTTGAAGGCGATCATGAAATTGTCGGTGTCCTCTCATATCAAGATATGGATGGTGACTGGCATACTTCTCAATTTACAGTAAAATTTCATGTTTATACCTGGTGGGAAAGAATTTATTATTCCTCAGCGTTAATTATAGCAATTTCTGCTCTAGCAATATCCTTTACATCATTAATGGTTTCATTATTTAGAAAATCAAAATAATTCTTAACATTCACTCACGGCGATAATTACGATAGTCCTAATACATGTATTAATAATATTATAATGGAGATAGATTTTTGTTCTTAAGGAAGATAATTAGATTATGAAGAAGCTCAAGAATGCTTTCTACAAGATACTGCCGAATTATACTGAAGAGAGCTTGTTTGTTATAGCAATTACGATGATTCTAACATCCATCTTCTATCAAGAATTATTCTTTGGCTTTCCTGACTTTCGTGTGCTCTTTCTCCTTATCGGTTACATTTTTGCAATTGGTATAGCGTTAACTAGTCAGAAATTTTCCACAAGTACAATCGCTTTGGCTGTTTTTGAGGTCGTAATTACTGAAATAATAATTGGATTAACAAGTGCGTACTATTGGTTGACTAATCTCATAGAAATAAATGGTTTTGTCGGTGAGATTATAATAATTTCAACTATTGTCAATTTAGCTCATAGTATTGCTATGATAGGAATATTTCACCCTGAATTGATGAAACCTGAAAAACTCTTTATAACTGGTAATGCCGATAAAAGACTACTGACTCTTTGTACTGCGATTATTTTAATTATCTTGATATGGGGAGTGAATTATACCGAATACCCTTCTGTTATAATCATTTCTTTTGTTCTCAGTATCAATGCGATAATCATAACTTTAAAAGATTTTATTTTTTAAGAATCAGATAGATTTTTTATATATAGTTTAAATCCCTTTAAATTTAACTAACTACCATTTATCCCAGGCCGGGCCCTTTGGAAAAGGTACAAGCTGTAAAAAGAATTGAAAAATCAACTATGGAATCTGATTCTGAAAAACTCTGAATCTATAATTATCTAATATTCTTGTAATTCTTTTACCATTCCTCCGATGATGTTGAACCCACCCTGCCAAAAATCTCTCGAGCTCATATCTATGCCCACTTCATATAACATATCTTCTGGGCTTTTAGAACCACCGTATGCAATCAATTGTATGAATTTCGGTTTAAAGGATTCGCCTTCCATCTTGAATTGATTATAGAGCGAAAGCGTCGTCAAATTTGCGAAAGAATAAAAACCGCAGTAGAACGGAGCATGATATATGTGGGGAATACCTAAAAATTCCCATTGGAAAATTTCCGGCACATAAACAGAATTGCCAAATTGCTCCTTTAAAAGGGAGAGATACAATTCTCCCAAGTCTTTGACGGTAACGTTTTTTCCGACGGTATCATGCGCATCCCTCTCAAAGATGGTAAAGTAAGCTTGTCTTGGTATACCCTTGTAATATCTATTCAACATTAACACTAGCAAATCTTTCTTAATCTGTGGGTCTTCTTCTGCCTCCTTGAGTTTATCAAAAAGGAGAAGCTCAGGGAACCCCGAAGCTATTTCTGCAACAGGTACTTGTGGATGATAGATTAAATGAGGATGCTTATTGGCTAATATTGCTTGGATAGCATGTCCTGTTTCATGCACATTGGATAAAACAGAATCCAATGTGTCATTATGAATGTAAGAGATATAGGGTAATATGCTCGGGTTAGGATCCTCACAATAAGCTCCAGCATATTTATAATCTCTATTCTCGGCATCAACATGATTTACCTCGTATAATCTTCTTGTCATATCGCCCAATCTACTATCAAAGGAATCGAATACGTCAAATACCAACTTAACAGTGTCCGAATATGTGTATTCATCTTTCAATCTCGCTAATGGCGCGTATATGTGATACCTACTCATTTTTTTCATTCCCAGCATTTTCGCCTTGAGAGAGAAGAATTTCCAGAAAATATCAACATTCTCTCTACACGTCTCAAGGACTAGATTGGTTACTTCATCTGGTATTTCGTTTTCCAAATTAAATGATGATATAGGAGTTTTAAAATGCCTTCTTTCTATGTTTTCATTATGCCAATCCTGTATGACCGTCGTATAAATGTCACCCAATTCATCTGAAATTTTTGCAAGCCCCCTGAGCCATGATCTGTACGAAACAACTCTTTCCTTTGGATTCCTTGAATAAAACAAACCCACTGTATTTCTCTCATTTAAGGTCCTTTTTTTCCCATCAATTTGGAAAGTGAACTGTAACTTACCTACCTTTTTTTCATGGTGCTGAATCCATGCTTTAATGCCAGTTACTTCATCAATTTCTCTCTGTTTTTCAACTTCTAGCTCAAGAGTATGAGGTTTCCATTGTTCCAATGTTTCAACATAGTATCTGTAATCCGGATTAAGTCCTTCCATTAGTCGATTGCGTGTACCATTATCAAGATTTATCAACCAATACTCGAAGAAGAATGTATTGTTCGTTACTTCTGCAGCAAGATTATCCATCTGAGTTTGAAAAGCGCTTGCTACTTGATTATTCGTATTCTGTCTAAAATTAAGGAGTGCATACTGTGTGAAACGGGCTCGGTCTGCACAAATTTTGTTATACGATTTTAGTGCTCTAATAAAATCCTCAGTCGGAATTTGAGGAGAGAGCATTCCCTCCATCGACTTTAATTCCTCAACGTTATCTTGGAGTTTTATTTTTTCAGCTTCAAATTCTGGGCCAGAATCTGCTGGGAGTATATCTCTCAAATCCCAAATTCTCGGTTTAACTATGGTACTCATGCTGTTAAGGATGTGAATTAAGTAATAAATTGGTTTCTTTTCTATCTGATAGAAACCCAGAATCAGATAGATTCTCTACCCCAACACCACTCATTCACTGCCGGATAATTACGAAGGAGTTACTCTATGATCATATGATCATAGTAAATACATGTATTATACTAAGTATTATGAGGAAGATAGATTTTTGTTCTGTAAAATCCAATTAAAATTATGAACTGGAAGGAATGGGTCATAATTGGGGTTGTAGTTGTCATTGTCTTATTAGGCATATTATCTTTTTGGTTACCTTGCGGTGTTGTTATTAGGTCGGAATGGAAAGAATTTCCAAGAAATGAAACTGAATGTTTACTGTATCAAGAACCTCAACCGGATAAATTTAAATGGGAGAATAAAACTTGTTGGATGTATACAGAACAATGGATATGCTAATAATAAAAATGAGTACTCAAACTTCTCTGAGTACCCTCAAAAGTTCCTCCCTTATTAACTGTCTCAGGCAAGAATTGGATGTTTTTATAAATTATTCGATACATTATTGTTATATGGATGATTTTACTTACCAATGCCAAACAAAAATTATTTTTGGGAAAGGGACGGAGAACCAAGTCGGGAAGGAAACAAAAAAAATCGGTAAAAAAGTTTTGTTCCACTATGGAATGGGTAGCATAAAAAAATCCGGGTTGTACGATAAAGTAATCAATTCCTTAAAAAAAGCAGGTGTAGATTATATTGAACTTCCAGGGGTTGTTCCTAACCCCAGGTTGAGCATGGTTAATGAGGGTATAAAATTTTGCCGAGAGAATGATATAGATTCTATTTTGGCTGTTGGCGGGGGAAGTGCAATTGATTCTGCAAAAGCAATTGCAATGGGAGTTTGTTACGAAGGGGACGTGTGGGACTTTTTCTCAAAACATACCCCTATCGAAAAGGTGTTGCCAATCGGTGTTATTCTAACACTTCCTGCCAGTGGAAGCGAAGCTAGCACGGCTACAGTAATAACGAATGAAAAAGAACACAGAAAACTTTCTGCAATAAATAATCTATTAAGACCAAAGTTCGCCATAATGAACCCAGAATTAACATTCACATTACCTAAATTCCAGACTTCATGTGGTGTTGCAGATATGATGGCTCACATAATAGAAAGATATTTTACTAATACGCCGCATGTTGACCTAACAGATAAATTGTGTGAAGCAACATTAAAATCCATAGTAAAAAATGCACGTTTAGTCATGAAAGACCCGAATAATTATGATCATAGAGCTGAGATAATGTGGGCAGGTACAATCGCACATGAAGGTATTTTAGGGACGGGAAGGGAGGAGGACTGGTCATCACACAAGATCGAACATGAATTGAGTGCATTTTATGATGTAACACATGGAGCAGGTCTTGCTGTGATCATTCCTGCATGGATGAAGTATGTCTATAAGCATGATGTAAAAAGGTTTGTACAATATGCAAAAAAAGTGTGGGGAATTAATTCTGGAGATGATGAAGAGGTTGCATTGAAGGGAATTGATTCTACTAAAAATTTCTTTAAAGAGATTGGTCTCCCAACCACACTAAAAGAATTGGGGATAGATGATAAACGATTGGAAGAAATGGCAAAACAATGTGTAAAAAAGTGGGATGTAGGAAATTTTGTAAAATTTGATGCTAACGATGTACTTAAAATATATGAATTAGCACTTGACTGATTTTTTAAGAATCTTCAACAAATCCTCAGTCTCGGGTAAGAACTTCTCTTTCTTAATCTTCTCTTCCATTTCTTCCCTAGTCAAGAACATACCTTGCTTTAGTTCAAAGGGGTCCAATTCAGGTTTTTTATCAGTCACAAAACCATACACTCTCACATTTTCATTTTCCTCTGGGATCCTTAACTTAAAAGAACCCATGAAAAACGGTTTCTCATCTATATCCGCTTCTTCTTTTACTTCTCTGACAACAGCATCATCATAAGTCTCTCCAGCATTAACATGTCCACCCAAACCAATACTCCAGTATTCCTTGAAGAATTCTTTGTTTTTTGTCCTTTGAGTAATGAATATTCTGTCTTTTTTATCGAAGATGAAAAACATCACACTTCTATGTATCAGTCCTTTAACATGAACTTCTGTTCTATTAGCTTTCCCAATGACATTATCGTCTTCATCGACTACGCTGAAAAGTTCAGTCATAAAGAATATTCTCATTTTAACTTTCTTATAACTTTTTCAATCCTGTTTAATGCTTCTTCTATCTTCTCGTATGCTGTGGCATAGCTTAGTCTAATATGGCCTTCACCATATCTCCCAAACTCTGTACCAGGAACAGTCAAGACTTTCGCCTTCTTCAAGAAAAAGTTTACAACTTCAGTCGATTTCATCTTCAATGGTTTAATGTTTGGAAAGGCGTAAAACGCCCCTTCTGGTTTCAAGCAAGAGATTTTCGGCATTTCTTTAAATCTCTTGATGATTAATTTCCTCCTCCTGTCATACTCATTCCTCATTTCTTTAACACATTTCTGATCCCCTTCTAAAGCTTCAATAGCAGCTAATTGAGAAATGGTAGGGGAGCACAATCCAGCATAAATGTGCATTCTCGCCATCGATTCTATTATATCTTTTGGTCCGGCCGCATACCCAACCCGCCAACCTGCCATGGCATAACTTTTGGAAAAGGATTGGAACGTGACCACATTGTCTTCCATCCCGTTTAGGCTTCCGATACTGATATGTTTATTTTTATCATAAACAAACTTCTCATAAGCTTCGTCTGAGAAAATAATCAGTTCATTATCTACAACCAGATCAGCCAAATCCTCCAAAGTCTTTTTTTTCAATATTCTTCCTGTGGGGTTGTTAGGTGTATTGATGAGCAGAATCCTAGTTCTCTTATCGATTAGTTTTTTAACAATATCTGGATTATACTCGAAACCATCTTTTTCAAACATCGGGACGGAAACAGGAACACCAGAAACTGTTTCTACCATTGAAATGTATGCTAGAAAACCAGGATTAGGAACTAATACTTTTTCCCCAGGATCAATCAAAGATAAAGTCGCTAAGAACAATGCTTCTTGAGAACCACAGGTTACTATTATCTCTTCTGGGCTAACTTTAAACTTGTTGTCTTTTTTCAACTTCTTGGCTATAGCTTTCTTTAAGGAAGTTCTCCCTCCTGGTGAGGAATAGTGTGTATATCCTTTGTTCAGTTTCTCTTTTGCAATATCTATGATATGTTGAGGAGTCGTGAAATCCGGTTCCCCAGGCCCTAAAGAGATTATATCCTTTCCTTCTGTAGCCAATCGCATTATTTCTGCAAACTCTGAACTTGGTAGATGAATATAACGTTCAGAAATTTCGTATTCTTTCATAACATTAATATGATTTGGTATCATAAAAATGTTTAAACAATCGATTCAGAAAAATCTCCTAAGAAATCGATAAAACTTTGTTTTCTTTCGTGTCTCACGCTTGACTATTCTGTAGAAGTTGTAAACGAAAAACCCTACTAATATCCAGATTAATCCTGTGTGTAAAGCAGTTTGTTCTAAGAATAGAAGTAGGACAATAGGTAGAATTATTCCGATTATAGATGTGTAGGGGTAGAAAGGCACTTTGTAAAGTCTCTTAACCATGGGATCTGTCACCCTAAGGAATATCACACTAGCACACACCATGGAAATAACTATCAAATAACCAAAATCAGCAATAGAAGCAACATACTCCACAGCGTTTGTCATGATGAGTAAACCTGAGATTAAACCACTAACTACTACAGCTACGAAAGGAGTACTAAAGTCACGGCTTATCTTTCCAAACAACCTTGGCATCATCCCATCCCTAGAAAGAGCATACACGTTTCTACTGGCAGCTATGAGCCCAGCATTCATAGAAGTTAAAGTTGCAAAACTGGCAGCGAGTATTATGAATGGTGTCAAAGGTCCGCTCACATCCAACAAAAGAGTTTCTTGATGTATGTCTGAAGGAGATATGACACCGATTATCATCACAGAAGTTATGATATAAACTAAACTCACAACGATTATACAATAGATGAAAGCTTTGGGAAGATCTATTGATCTTTTAGCTTCTGCTGAAACAGTTGAAATCGCTTCAAATCCGATGAAAAGTACGTAGAGTAGAGACGCGACTGCAAATATTGGTATGAATTTAATTTGGGAGAGGGCGATTTGAAAATTACTTGGATTGAAATCAGTTCCCAGATAAAGCCAAAAGACGAAGAATGCTATCAATATACCGATAGTCAATATTTTTTCAATACCAATGGATGTTTTCATCGTTATCACGTTTATTATCACGAACGTGAGAAGAGAAACTAAAGCCAATGGTATGGGGTTCACAATGTTAAACAACATTCCAGCATAGATAGAAAAACCCAATGCCGAAAGAGCCACGTATCCCATGTTACCCAACCAGACCAACCAACCGATTATAAAACTACTACTTTGCTTTCCGAAAGCCTCGGCTACCCATGAATAGCCTCCTCCCTCGAAGGGTAAAGCAGCAGCAAGTTCTCCGTAATTTAATGCCACTATAATCGTGATCACAGATGCCAATGCAAGGGATAAAATAATACCTAAACCCGCCATGTTTATCCCGATAGGGAGGAGTACAAATACACCAGCCCCGATTGTAGATCCAATAGCTGATAAAAGAAGGTCTAGAAAACTAAACCTTTTTCGGATTTTCCTTTCTTCTATGTCTATCGTCATTAGTTATTATTTGGATTGGAGATAGAATATATTTTTTATTTATTTTTTGTTTTAAACTCCATCAAAGAAAATATAACTACTATTATTACGACTACTGCTATGATAACTATCGGCATGAGTTGGTATACATCCAATTTAATCATAAGAAGAGGTGGACCATGCCACATTCGGTTGTATCCTTCTATACTGAATAAGGAAGATTCTGGCTCGTTCACTGGTGCGAGAAACTTTAATTCAATGTCATCAAAAAGTTTGGTTTCGGTCCTAAAATCATCACTATATTTTAGAATTGCAGTCACATCTCCATATTCAGAATGCCACGCTGATATCAATTCTACTTCTCCACCGTCGACGAACAACTTAACAGCGTCTATGTAAGAATGTTCTGGTAGGGTTGTTTCTTTTAGAGATAATGTGTAAACTCCATCTTCAGCAACTGGTTTTGTTTTCAAGATGATCTCATCTATGACATCAACCCCTTCTTCAGAATGAATCCTAGACTTTCTTTCTTTGACATAGTCTTTACCGTCATGGATAAATAGAGTAGGACATCCCCCACTTGGAGGTAATGTAGTGGTTGTTGTCGTTGTGGATGAAGTTGTAGTTCCTCCTCCTAACCCTACTATCACATAATCAATAGAAGTATAAGAAGAGGGGTCATCGGGATTTTTATGAGTCTCCCATTCCCCTAATCCAGCAGCTTCTCCAGCTTCGAGTTGGGGTTCATTGAACGGTGCCATGCTTGCACCGGCCGCGTCTTGAGCATTTCTTTCTCGAACTATATGATCGTACATAATACTATCGAGCGCGACAGGGTCAGTGGCAAAAAAGAGAAGTTTAGGTGCCGTATCGTCGAATGTTATCCAAGGTTGAGGTCTGTCAGTTATGGAAACACCACTGTCTGATCCCCCGTAACCTCCACCAAAATGTATTCCAGTCCAAGTACCGTATATTCCATCACCCACCAGCAAACGGACTTTATCTTTAATATTCGTGTTCATGTACGTCATTACGTTAGGATTGGTTGGACTTGTAATATCTAACTCATTATGTGTTGACATAGGAGCGCTGATGGCTCCCTGCATCATTTTTATAGCTCCTGTAACACCCCAGTCAGGAGTAATAGCCTTCATGATCGGGATGATGATTAAATGGTCAGTATCGAGGTATAAATCACTCAAGTATAATGTTCCGCTAGCTGTTCCTGTAATTGCAGTGTTGTAACCTGCTGCAGCTCCGGTGAGAACTGATACACCTGGACAATGATCATTCACATGATTCGTCCAGTATGTTGGGAAATTTCTATAAGCGATCGATGGGCCTGTTGGTTCGATAATTCGGATGTTGCTTTCTGGAACCCCGATTGATGTCAAACCATTCACAATAGCACAAGCTATATGAGGTAGAGTGTTAATGTTCGACAGAGGGGCACCACCCACGACGAAATCGTTGCCATTAATCTGTATGCTTACATTTTGTCCTGGTGTATAATCAATAATACTTTGCCATGCTGCTTCCGGGGTTGTTTCACCTGTAAATGTCATTATTCCTTGATCAACCATCTGATCGACTATAGCTTGATCTACAAATTGCCAATAGTATCCTCCACTGAAAGTCCAGTTTGTAACATCACTATTGTTTACTCTTATTACTCTAGGAGGACTTTGAGCCCTTGCGATAGAACCAGATGGATATTTTTTTCTGAAGCCCTCTTCAAGGATTTTTAGACGAACTATATCATAAACAGTAGAAATCGATAGAAGTATGAGAAGGATAGCAAAAACTATGAAGGCATCTTTAACCAATTTTTTTGATTTTATGTAATGCATTATGTTTAATGATTTGTTTTTTATTCTTGTAGAAATCGGTATACCATACAAACTGAAGAATAAGAATGACTGAGTCCTAGCAAATCTTTGACATGGGTAGTCGAACCTTGAGGGTTTGAATAGCGATCGATGAAGCCACAAAAGTGATGCTATGCTGAATAAAACAAACTTTTTTTCGTGTTTTTTCAATTTTTTTTTAACAGTTATAATCGATCACCCATGAATAAAGAATCTATCAAAAAGTTGGCTCTTTCATTTATCTGGGGATTCATTAAACTCAATAACCAAAGATTCCATAAAAATTGTATTTCATTAGAAGTCAGATCGAATTCTTCTTGTTCTTCTTCTATTTTGTTCTTCTTTTCAACTTTCTTCTTTTTGGCTGGTTTTTCTGACTCTTCAGGTTTTTTAGAACTATTGTATAAAGGGTTTATCCCATGGTAGAAAGGGTTTTCATATATTTTAGTGGCATCGTACAATTCACTCTTTTTATAGACTTCTTCTAATACATTCGAAGATGTGGGCCTATTGGGATCTATTATTTTTTCAATTTGTTGCTCTGTTCCATTAGAATTCATGTAAGCTTTTTCAGAGGTTATGTTTGATTTTTTGACATGGTTTGTTGGGTTCCGTCTTTCCCCTGTATGCGGATTTACCGTCGCATTTTCATGGTAATCAAAAAATTTTTTACCTCCACATCCATATCTGCAAGGACCAGAACCACCTTTTACTGAGTTAGAAGCTGAAGAGTATACTTCCATTTCCAACCTTCCAAATGTTTCTAAGGAAAATGACTGTAAATTCAGCATGTTTCGGACCTATGTATAATATTTTATCATTCCTGTTATAAAAACCCTTTTCCTATGTATATGTGACGTGTATAGCGTGTCGCCTATCACCAGCATTGAAGCTCTCTGGATCTGGCCAGTTTGGGAATGTCAATGAACCGACTGACCTATAACGGGATCGACCAGTCTCATTTTGATAGCGTAGGTTTGCGTTGCCATCAGACCAGCAGGTAAATATGTAATCTTGTCCACCCATTATTGATGGTTCTTGGCCTGCAGGGAAATTAAATGTTATCCAAGCGTATTCTGGTGATGTAACAGTATTTACTGAAGTGCTTTCGATCAATAGATCAGGGCCCGCATCATCATACAGGGCACATCCTATATCTATAGGCGATGGGGTCTGAATGTAAGCTGTCATACTGGTTACTACTCCGTCTTCTGGTGCAGTGTAATAGACACCTGACAAGTAGTCTGAAAGTAAAGTTCCTGTCGTGCCAGATGTATCATTGTTACCAAAAGTTTTTGTGTCAGGAATGGTAGTGGATGAAGTTGTGGTTGTGGACGTAGAAGTTGTAGTAGTGGAAGTTGTTGTTCCAATACTACTGTTTATTATCATTCGTATTTTCTGTTCTACCGGAACGTAGGTCCATTCGTATAAGTTTAATGGTAAGGTAGTTGCTTTTGTCAATTGTATTCCATTGGCTTTTACTGTCTGAGGCTCTCCTTCAGAATAGATTTGAATTTCTTGATCAGTCGTGATGTTAACAGTAAAAGTTACATTATCAGAAGAATATCCTGTGACAGAATTGACAACATTTTGGAGATTGGAAGTTATGCTGAGTGACATTAATTTTATCCAGAAATTTGGAATAAAGAATTCTAAGATGTTGTACTGCAGGTCATATACATCAGGCCAAACTCCTAGATTATAATCACCATTCAAACTTATTTGAGATGCGTTTAATCCATCAGTTCCTTGATTGTATATGATAATGTTTGCTTCGATTGGACCAGTTCCATTTGTCAATTGACCTGATATCGTTACTTGACCTGGAGGGGTCGTGGTTGTTGTCGTTGTGGTGGAAGATGTCGTGGTGGAAGATGTGGTAGAAGGGGTTTGATTAAGAATATCATTGATACCATTGATAATTTCATCTTGTGCTGGTCTATTTCTCCAAGATGCAACTGGATAAGTCGTATAATCTCCAGATATATCTTCACAGTATCTCTCGAAATCTTGTCCAGCAACCCATGTGTATCCCTCTTCAATCGCCATCTTCAATGCCAACAATCTACCAGCCCATGCTTCAGCTTGTTCATTTTCGTCTCTGCCACCCAAACAAGATCCAACATTGCTTGCGGCCTGTCCGTAACAGTTTTGGTATCCCGTATTCATGAGTATGGGTGTTCCAAACTCATCATATATTCTTTGGAAGTCGTCCATAATATTTCGCCCTGTGACGCATGGAACTCCGCCGTATCCTGTCCCTCTCTGGCAAGCATTCGGGTTGTTGAAATGTCCTTGTGCGACTTCATTTCTATCTGTCGGTAGCTGGGATGTTGTGACCCATGGATTCCAATTACTCATCTCAAGAAGGTCTAAATCTGCGAAATAGTAATGGTTGAGTAGTCCTCCTTCAGTTCTAATGGTACCGTCTTGATTTAGGCCAAGAAAGCTATCTTCCTCTCCACTACCAACATACCAACTAGATGTATGGTCACTGATTAACACTCCAGGTGGAAGGATTGTTCTCAATTGTGCTATCATGTTGCTATATTCTGCACTGTGAAGTTGAAGGTGGTCAATATTTTCTTGATAATTTTCGAATCCGATGAAAAAAATATCCCCTGCTTCAAGCCAGGGTGCAGCTTCTTCTGCGAAAGGTTTTAGAGCATTATTCCAATAGTTTTCAATGAATTCTGACCCATTCCAATTTGGATGGTTTCTTTCACGTTGATATCTACGCATGGCTGGTGGAACGTTTGGTTCTATCCTATATGCGAGAGAAAGTCCGATTTCAACTTTGAATCCTGCATTTCTTATGCGTTCGATAGCACAAAGTCCAATACCCCCTTGAGGTCTTGGGTTACAAAAATACCAACTTCGCCAATTCTGCATAACTTCTGTTTGCGGGGCATCAGTTGAGCCAAGCATTGGCGTCTCCCATTCTTCTGGAGTTGGTTCACCTAAAACCCCAGAATTATAACGGCAATGCCAATAACCCCTCAACTGGACATGTGTGATTTCTCCGTTTGGTGCTGCTGCAGCTAGATCGTCAAGAGCCTCTTGCCATCCTACAGGGTTATCCATATCTGGTTGAGTAACTCTTACAGGCATGAAGTCAGCAATTCTAATCGAGAATGTGTCAACTGTCTGTGCTTTGACCGACACAATAGATAAGGAAAGAGTTATCATTAGTATTAACAAAAATTTTTTCATATTATAGTAATAGGAATTGAGTAAAAAATAGTGTTTTGTTACAAAAGAAACATTAAAAATAAGCCCAAAGAAAACTAATTAATTACTAAATGACTGAAATTCCGATACTCTCGAAAGAAAAAGGAAAGAAAATCCTTTTAATGGGGAACGAAGCCATAGTCAGGGGGGCTTTAGAGTCTGGAGTAGGATTCGCATCAACTTATCCCGGTACACCTTCCTCAGAAGTTGGAGATACTTTTTCGATGATAGCCAGAAATGCTGGAATGTATTTTGAATATTCGACAAACGAGAAAGTTGCCTTGGAGGCTGCGATTGGAGCTGCATTTTCTGGTGTCCGATCCATGGTTTCTATGAAACAGTTTGGAGTCAACGTTGCTGCAGATTCTTTGATGCCATTGGCGTATGTGGGACCAAACGCAGGAATGGTGATTCTGGCAGCAGATGACCCTGGTTGTTGGAGTAGTGCTCAGAGTGAGCAAGACACAAGATACTATGCCAGACTCGGTCATATCCCTATGTTTGAACCTTCTAACCCCCAAGAATGTAAGGATTTCGTCAAATTGGCATACAAACTCTCAGAAAAATTCGAAATGCCAGTTTTTGTAAGAACTACTACGAGAGTATCACACGGTAGAGGCGTAGTAAAATTAGGTGAATTAGTCAAAAGGAAGACTAAGGGATTTTTCAAAAAAGATATGAAGAAATATGACAACCTGCCACCACGTACAATGGAATTGCATGAAGAAGTTCTCAAAAAGATCGAAACGATAAGAGGAATTTCTGAGAAAACAAAGATTAATTTCATAGAGAATAAGGGTAGAAGGAGTGACTGGGGAATAATAGTCTCTGGTGTTCCATACAACTATGTCATGGATGCGTTGGAAGATTTTAACCTAAGAATACCTGTTTTAAAACTAAGCTTAACCTATCCACTTCCAACAAAAAAAATACAGGATTTCATAAAGAGATACAGATCAGTTCTTATTGTAGAAGAATTAGAACCAATTCTAGAAGAAGAAGTCAAAAGACTTGCAAAAAATATCAATCCAAAACTAAAGGTTTATGGAAAGAACATCTTACCGAAATCTGGTGAATACAAAGAAGAAATTATTATTCATGCCATTGAGAGATTGACAAAAAGGAAATTTAGGATTGGGTTCGAACAACATCTGGAGAGATATAAAAAATTGAAAATGCCTCGAAGGTTTGCTGTAATGTGTGCTGGTTGTCCTCATAGAGCAACTTTCTGGGCAGTAAAACTTGCAGCAGGAAGAGATACTATTTTTGGTGGAGACATAGGCTGTTACATTCTAGGTATGTTTCCACCTTACAACCTGACTGATTTTGTCTTTTCGATGGGTGCAAGTGCAGGGATAGTCCATGGGATAAAAAAAGCAACATTTCAAAAAACAATAGCTTTTCTGGGAGATTCTACCTTCTTTCATGCTGGTATCCCTGGCTTGGTCAACATTGTATTCAATGAATCAAACCCGTTGGTAATCATCGTGGATAATAGAATAACGGGCATGACCGGGCATCAACCTAATCCAGGCACTTGGAGAACTGGAATGGGAGAACCATCAAGACATATCCGTATTGAGGATATTGTCAGGGCAGTCGGGGTTAAGAACGTAAAAGTAGTCGACCCGTTCAACATCCCAAAAATGATTAAGACTGTAAGGAAATTCTTGAAGAAAAAAGATGTTTCTGTTATAGTTGCGAAAAGGGAGTGTAGGTTATTAACTGTCAGACGGTTTAGGAAATTGAATAAAAAACTTCCAAAGTATGGGATAAACCTGAAAAAATGTAAAAGATGTGGAACTTGTTTGTACTTGTTTGCCTGTCCTGCTATTTACAAAGAGGGGGATGAATACAAAATCGATAAGAACTTATGCACGGGATGTGGGGTTTGTACTCAGATATGTCCAAACAATGCCATTAGAGCGGTGAAGAGATGAAGTGGAAAAAGTTTTTGAATCTGGACAAGAGAAAGATGACCCTATTCTTTCTGTTAATTTTTATTTTAATCATGTTTCATATCGTTTTATTTGTTTTAGTTAATACTCCGGGTTATGATTTTGTTTACTCAATATCCCAAGCATACATATTTATCCCAAAGATGCTCATTGAACTCTTAATACAAAATCCGCTTTTATATGGGACCCCATTGTGGTTGGTTACTTTTTACCTGTTGACTGCCATTTACTTGTATTTTCTTTCTTACTTTGTGGTCAGGGTCTACGATAAGGTGTGGAAGAAATGAATTACGCAAAAAAAGTTAGAGAAATAACGAAAGAAAAGATGTTGAAAGTTAAAGGTACTTCCCATGCTTTTGATCATATAGAAAGAGTTTGCAAGATAGCAACTTATTTGGCAAAAAGAGAGGGTGCGGATGTTGAGATTGTTCAAATAGCTGCCTTATTGCATGATTTGGGTCGGAGTATAAAGGAACCACACCAAAAGACAGGAGCAAAAGTGGCGGTTAAAATCTTGAAACGAATAGGCTATCCAGAGCATAAAACAAAGATCGTTTATAAGGCGATTCTCTATCATTCATTGGGTGAGAGAAAAAAAGTCAAGACTCTTGAAGAAAAAATAATATGGGATGCTGATAAGATAGATTTAATAGGAATTCTAGGTATACTCAGAATTTTTCATTTTCGTGGAAATCTATTTTCATCATTCGATTACGGCATAAAAAAATGGTTTAGACTCTGGATAAATGTGTACAAAATGTTATTCACTAAAACTGCCAAGAAAATCACGAAAGAAAGGTACAAAAAAACATTGAGATTCAGTTCTGACTTAAAAAAAGAGATTTCCTTGAAAGATCTGAGGTTGAAATGATGAGAGAATTCAATATCATTGTAGCAGGAGTTGGTGGACAGGGAGCCATAACTCTAATGAGAATAATTGCTGAAGCCGCACTAAAAGAAGGATACGATGTCAAGACTTCAGAATTACATGGATTGGCTCAAAGGGGCGGTTCTGTACCTTGCCAGATTAGATTCGGGGATAAAATTTACTCCCCCTTAGTCATGCAAGGAGAAGCACATCTGATAATAGCGATGGAGCCGGTAGAGGCTTTAAGGGCATGCTACTTTGGATCAAAAGAAAATAAGACTATCTTTCTTGTCAATAACTACAGCATAATTCCATTATCTGTCCCAATATTAAAAATAAAATATCCGTCTTTAGAGGAAATTAAAGGAGGTTTACATAATTTTTCGAGTCAAGTGATAATCTTGAACGCGGCGGAAAAAGTGAAAAAAGTTACGGGTAATATAGTCATGTCAAACATTTATTTGCTCGGTTACGCTGTCGCTAAGGGCTTATTACCATTGAAAAAAGAGCATTTGTTAAAAGCGATAGAAGAAATCGTTCCGAGAAAGTATTTGGAAGAGAACAAAAAAGCTTTCGGGTTGGCTTTCGATTAGGCTTCATTCCTTATAACCAATAATTAAATAAAGTTGCATTATATAAAACATTTAAATATAGTCATTGAATAGTGGAAAATATGGATATAAAAAAGATTCTGGCCTCAGAAAGGACTAAAAATGCTAAATTGATGATGGAAATAGCCGCTGATAATTACACGAAAAACAGAGATGAAGCTCTCAAAAATATTAAAAAGGACGAATTGAAGGAGAAAGTTAAAAAAATAAAAGAGTATTCGATAAACAATTTGGACAACTTGAAAGCAAAGGCCATTAAAAATCTTGAAAGACAAAAAATCAAAGTTTTCGAAGCGAAAAACGCAAAAGAAGCATGTGAAATTGCTCTGAAACTCATCCCAAAGAAACAACTCGTAGTAAAGTCAAAGTCAAACACAATCAAAGAAATCAATCTTTTAGGGTATTTGAAAAAGAGGAATGAAGTTGTGGAAACTGATACTGGTGATTTTATAGTCCAGATAACTGAGGATAATGCCTCTCATACTCTATCCCCTGCATTACATATACCATTAAAAAAGATAACTCAAACCATAAAGAAAAAGTTCAAAGCAAAAGTAAAGGAAACCCCTGAAGCAATTGTGGCTTGGTCCAGAGATTACCTAAGAAAAAAGATTATTAAGGCTAAGATAGGCCTAACCGGAGCAAACGTTATTTCTGCTGATGGTGCAATCTTCATAGTCGAGAATGAGGGTAATATTTCTTTGGTTTCCAGACTTCCCGAAAAACACATAATCATCACAGGAATTGAGAAGGTAGTTCCTACAATCCAAGATGGGATAACGATCTGTCACGCCTCTGGTATTTGGGGTAGTGGGGTTTTTATGCCTACTTACATCAATGTCATTGGCTCCCCGAGTAAAACAGCAGACATTAAAAAACAAAAAACATACGGTGTGCAGGGCGCAAAGGAAGTTTACCTAATTCTAGTCGATAATGGCAGAACACAGATGATTAAAGAAGGTTTTGGGGAATTGTTATATTGTGTGAATTGCGGTGGATGTCTATACTTCTGTCCTGTTTATAGACAAATTTTTAATGGTTACGGCTTTCATCATATAGGCGGTAGAGGGGTGGTGATGACCGCCCTGCAAGAGGGGGTAAAAAAAGGATTCGATTCCGGATTATACTTTTGTACTACTTGTCAACTTTGTAAAGAAAACTGTCCATTCGATATAGATGTCCCAGAATTGATGAAAAAACTGAGAAAGAAAGCGGTGGAAAAGGGATTAGAAACCAGAATAAATGAAAGAATGATGGAAAATATAAGAGCTATGGGTAATCCTTTCGGTGATGAAATTAAGGAGGGAAAGATACCGAAAGACTTGTATTGTTGTTGATTCGTATGAAAAAAATTTATTTTGTGTTTTCATTGGCCGTAATGTTTGTGTTGATTCTTTCTATTGCTCAGTCTAAATGTATAATCTGTGAGGCTGCTAATATTGAAGGGGCGGAGGGAAAAATCTGTGTTTTTTACTTTTACGGTAGAGATTGTCTTGCATGTGCTGAAACTAGCCCCTTTATAGACGAAACGGGGGAAAAATATTCAGAAGTACATGTTCACAAATATGAAATCTGGCACAACGAAACCAACCGTCAATTATTCTTCAAATTCTGTGATGTCTATTGTTTGGATGAGAGATTAGTTCCAATAGTTTTCATCGGGGATAAATCCTTGATCGGCGTTGATTCAATAAAAGATAACCTTGAGAATGAAATAATAAACTGTATCGAGAATAATTGTCCTTGTCCACAAGAAAAAGTAGATAATGTAACGATCGTTCCAAAAACAGATTTAACTATCCCAGTAATAATCTCAGCTGCCTTAATCGATTCGATAAATCCTTGTGCTTTTGCAGTCTTAATTTTTTTACTGACTTATCTACTCGCACTCGGATCCAGGAAAAAAATTCTGACAATAGGATTTGGTTATATCTTTATGGTCTTCATAACTTATTTTTTAGCTGGTTTGGGTCTATTTGCTGCTGTTGAAACAATTGGTATAAGTGTAATCTTCTATAGAGTTGCGGCCGTGATAGCGATAGTGGCTGGTATCATCAACGTAAAAGACTTTTTCTTCTATGGAAAGGGATTCAGTCTCGAAATTCCTAAATCGAGAAAACCCATGATCGAGAAGTATATTCATAGAGCTTCATTACCAGCAGCATTATTACTCGGATTTTTAGTCTCTATGTTCGAACTGCCATGCACTGGTGGAGTTTATCTTGCGATATTGAGTATGTTAGCCAACAACCTGACTAGAATGGCTGCAATACCATACTTGTTTCTATACAACATAATTTTTGTCTTACCGTTGTTCGTGATTCTAATTTTAGTTGCAAGAGGTGGCAGCGCAGAAGAAATGGAAAAGTGGAGAAAAGGAAAAAGAAAATACATGAAGTTAATAGCAGGTTTGTTCATGATTTTACTCGGAGTAGTTATGCTCTTGGGGTTGATATGATGGGTCTGTTCGATAAAATGTTGGGCGGCAATGTCCTGTTCTACCCAGGATGTATGGAGAAGTTTGTCCTAAAAAAACATCAAGAGAACTATGAAAAGATCCTGAGAAAGTGTGGAATAGATTTCATCAAACTAAAGGATTTAGAAGCTTGTTGCGGTTCACCTGTTTTGAATGCTGGGTATGAAGAAGATTTTAAAACTCTAGTGAAAAAGAATTACAAGATATTCAAAGAGCACGGTATCAATAAAATAATGACTCCATGCCCTGCTTGTTTTAAGACGTTTAAGTTAGAATACCCGAAATTCTTGGACAATTTTGATATTGAAGTTGAACATATTAGTCAAACAGTCTGGAATGCGATAAAGGATGGTAAATTGAAATTGAAGAAAGTTAATAAACCAGTAAAGGTAACGTTTCACGATCCTTGCCACTTAGGAAGACACTGTGGAGTTTATGATGAACCGAGAGAAATACTGAAGGCCCTGGGTTATAAATTGGTGGAGATGAAACTGAGTAGAGAAAACGCTTTCTGCTGTGGTGGTGGAGGTGGTTTAAAGTCGAACTACCCTGAGTTATCGGAAGAGGTAACAGAAATGAGATTGAAGCAGGCAAAGGATGTAAAGGCAGATATGATCGTTACTTCTTGCCCTATGTGTTTCAGTTGTTTTGAACAGATTAGTAAAGGAAAAATAAAATCAGTTGAGTTGTCCTCACTTTTAGTTGATAATATACTCTAATTTAACTTTTCTTTTTCCATTCAGTAAAGTGACAAGTACCGCAATAATAACGATCTTTATGTTCAGCCATGTAAACTCCAGGACCGCATCTAGGACAGATTCTTTTATTTCTTTTCAGTTGGTTACCTTCTACTTTTAAGATATCCCATTGCTTGGTTGGTTTGTGTTTCATTTCTTTTCACCTTTCTTCTCTTCGGGTTTTGCCTCTTCTTTCTTTGGTTCTTCTTTAGACTCTTTCTTTTCTTCTGGTTTAGGTTGTTCTTTTTTAGGTTCCTCTTTTGGTTTCTCTACTGGTTCCTCTTCCTTTGGCTTTTCCTCTGGTTTTGGTTCTTCAGGCTCTTTTTCAGCAGTTTCTTCTTTTTTTACTTCTTCAGGTTTTTCACCTTCTTCCCTCTCTTCCACTTTTTCTTCCTTCTTAGGCTCTTCTGCTTTCTTTTCCTTAGGTTTCCTTACCTTTTTCTCGATTATCTTTTCTTTCCATACCCTTGCTTTAACTTTCGCTTTTGTCAAACCCTTCTCTGAAAAAATGAAAACAATCTCAACTTTTTTTGGATCTGATTTAAACTGTTTAGCAATTTCCTTATCCAAATCCTCTCTCTTAGGAGTAGCCTGACCTTTATGGTCAACCATTAAAATTAAATCAGTCCTTTTCAGGAATGGATTGTCTTTTTTCTCGATGACATCTAACTTCATGTTAACCCACATATAGAGCATATTTTCCTGGAGCTTCTATACTTAGAGTTTTAGCTATCTCACTCTCTTTTGGATTAGTGATTATGACTAAACCTTTCCAGCTCGCAGACAAATCAGTTGAACCACAGACTGGACATTTTTTCTCTGAAGTAAACCTTCTACAATTCCTACATACGTATTGTCTTTTAACCATGGTATCACTTTCTAATATTTAGTCAGGTACAGATTTAAAAAGCTTATTTCTTCTTAACTTTCTTCGTAGTCTTCGCAGACTTCTTAGTCTTCCTCTTCTCTTGTTCTATCCATGACAATGCCCCAAGGTTAGGCTGTCTCATCGTCAATCCTATCTTATTCTCTTTACCAGGAGCCATACTGATAGAAATAACTCTAACTCTGACAGGATCTCCTTCCTTTAAAGTTCTCTTAGTTTCTTTTCCTGTGAATATCGCATTCTTCTCATCATAGCTGACATAGTCGTTCAAGAGCTGTGACACATGAACTAATCCGTCCATCGGCCCAAGCCTAACAAAAGCTCCAAACTCTGTGTTATCTATCACATCCCCTAGAAGGATCTCATGCAATTCCGGTTTGAAAACTAATAAATCAAAAGCAACTGAATAATGAACAGAAGGGTCGCCAGGTAATATCTTGCCTTCGCCTATTTTATTAACCTTAACAACACACAGACCCATGCCAAAATTCCTGTCCAACCTGTTCTCATATTTCTCAGCTATACTCTCCTTTATAGCTTTCTTTAAAGACATCCCAAACCTCGTAGGAGGAACCTTTATCTTCGATTTTAAAGTCAATATTCGGTACATGCTATCAAAATACTATTATTTTATTATTTAAATCTTAAATTACTGCCACTTTCCAAAGATTTTTCTTCCCATCCAAAATTCTGGTAAAACTATGAATAATGCTGTACTTGCAAAACCAAAGCACATGGCCCATTGAGTAAGAGTTAAAGGAACTACATCAAAGGCATTCATTAAAAATGGAACTGTGTGTAATGCAAACAGCAATAAAAATCCAAGTATTATACTAAATACGAAGTATTTATTCTTGAACGCCTTTTTACCCATCCTCCAGACAGAGCGAGTCTCTGACCTACAGTTCCAAGCATTGAACAGTTCGAAAATAACTGCCTCAGTGAAAGCCATGGTACTCGCTACAGCAACATCACCTAAAACATAATAACCATACAAGAACGTTGCTAGTTCACCAATACTTTGACATAAGAAAGAAATTATGATGAATACTAACATACCATCGAACACGCCTGCTTTCGGGTTCCTTGGTTTTTTCTTCATTATATCCGGCTCAGGTTCATCAACACTCAATGCAATAGCTGGAGGTCCATCAGTAACCAAGTTTAGGAATAAGAGTTGAGCAGGAGAAAAGGGTAGAGGTAAACCAGCCAAGGCAGTTGAACCTATAACTAATATTTCATCAAAATTACTCGACATCAAGAATCTGACGTATTTTCTTATATTATCAAAGATGTGTCTTCCTCCTTCTACAGCACTAACCATCGTAGCATAGTTATCATCTGTTAAAATCATATCTGAAGCTTCTTTACTAACGTCAGTGCCAGTTATACCCATTGCCACACCGATATCTGCTCTTTTTAGTGCAGGTGCATCGTTCACTCCATCGCCTGTCATTGCGACGATGTGTTCTCCTCTTTCCTTCAACGTGTCAACTATCCTGAGTTTATGCATTGGTGAGACTCTGGCATAGACGGTTACCTTTTCCACTATCTTATAGAAGTCTTCATCACTCATCTCATCCATTTCGGATCCAGTTAGGACTAAAGATTCTTTAGTGAGTATTCCAAGTTCTTTAGCAACAGCTACGGCCGTTAACTTATGGTCACCAGTAATCATAATATTCTTAATGCCAGCTTTCTTGACTATCTTAACAGCTTTTATGGCCTCTTTCCTGGGCGGATCAATCATTCCTTGTAGACCGACGAAAACTAATCCATTCTCCACATTCTTCTCAGTGAACTTTTGCATGCCTTTAGGTAATTCTTTGTAAGCCATGGACAAAACACGAAGAGCGTCCTTCGCCATATTTTCATTATTTTTTAGGATTTTCTTTCTCTCATCATTGGTGATTTTCCTAACTTTGTTGTTCTTAAGGATGTGAGTACTTCTTTTCAAAATAACTTCAGGGGCTCCTTTTATGTAAGCAACTTTTTTCGCTTTTACTTTGTGGATCGTACTCATCCTCTTTCTTTCAGAACTGAACGGTATCTCACCTATTCTTGGAAAATGTTTATCCATCTCATCCCTTTTCATTCCATATTTAATCGCAGAATTGACTAAAGCCACTTCAGTAGGATCTCCTTTTGGGCCCTCTTTGTCGATGAAGACATCACTACATAAAAGACCAATTCTCAACAAAGTCGGAAGGTTTGCATCTTTCTTATCAAACCCTTTCCCTGTAATGGTAATCATTTTGAAGTTAGTGAAAATTTTTCTAACTGACATTTCACCTTTTGTCAGAGTTCCGGTCTTATCAGCACATATGTAAGTAGTGGACCCTAAAGTTTCAGCAGATGCAAGTCTTCTTATTAGAGATTTACGTTTCGCCAGTTCTCTTGCCCCTAACGCAAGGCTTATCACCACTAAAGCAGGCATCCCTTCTGGAACTGCTGATACTGCTAAAGCTATAGCGGTCATGAAAGTGTTGACCAAAATTTTCGGTTCAGTGCCGAACTTTATAACGTCCAGAACGAATATTGCAGCACATATGAAAATTATAAGTATACCGATTTTTTTCGCAAAAGAATCTAATTTTATTTCAAGAGGAGTTTTTTCTTGCACTATTGCTTGTACTGCACCAGCAATCTTTCCAAATTCAGTATTCATACCAGTTTCTGTGACAATAGCCATCCCACGACCAAAAACTATGTGTGTACCCATGAAAACAAAATTTTTTCTGTCAGCAACAGGCGTATTAATATCGAGTGTTGATAGTTCTTTACCTATAGGAGTAGATTCACCAGTCAGTGGGGCTTCTTCCGCTTTTAAACTAGCAGTCATTATCAATCGTGCATCAGCAGGAACCCTATCCCCTGCTTCTAAAAATATTATATCTCCGGGAACAACCTCATCTGACGGGATTATAATTTCTCTACTATCTCTTAGAACTTTAGCTGTTGGAGCAGTCATTTTCTTTAAGGCTTCCAAAGCTCTTTCGGCTCTGTAATCTTGAATGAAACCAATGACTGCGGCCAGTACAACGATGATGGCTATGGTTACGGCATCTACAACTTCACCGAGGACAATAGAAATGACAGAAGCAATCAAAAGCATGATTACAAAATAATCCTTAAATTGATCTACAACCAATTTGAGAACTTTAAATCTCTCTTCTTCCTCTATCAGTGTATTAGGACCATATTTTTCGAGACGGTGTTTTGCTTCGCTTTCAGTCAATCCTTTTTCTTTATCCGTGCCAAGTCGATGAAGAACAGTATCAGTACCTATAGAATGCCAAGATTCTTGGACATCCTCTGTAACTTCTTCTTTTGTCTTATGTTTTTTTCTTGTCATAAATATTCTTTAAAAAATTAGTAAATCAACCAAATAAAGCATACATCGCAATTAATGGCGCGAATATTGAAGCAGTCAATGACATTACTACAAGTAGAGTATTAATCGAAGGGCCAGCAGTATCCTTGAACGGATCACCAACAGTATCTCCTGTAACAGCAGCTTTATGTGCATCAGACCCTTTCCCACCAAAGTGCCCATCTTCAATATATTTTTTAGCGTTATCCCACAGACCACCAGCATTGGCCATTAAAAGGGCGAATACTAATCCTGAGAGTATACTTCCAACCAAGAATCCACCTAAAGCACTCTTACCAAGGATGAAACCGACCGCTAACGGGACTATAATCGCTAAAACACTCGGTAGTATAAGTTCTTTCAAAGCTCCTATAGTAGCTATGTCAACGCATTTGGCATAATTTGGTTTTGCTTTTCCTTCCTTCAGACCTTTAATTGTTCTAAACTGTCTCCTAACTTCTTGAATCATTCTGAAAGCATTCCTACCAACACCGAGTATTGTTAAGGCCGAAAACAGCGGTGGCATAAAAACTCCTATGAGCGATCCAGTTAAAACGAATGGGTTCATCAAATCAACACTTTCAATTCCCACTATCTCTGCATATGCAGCAAGTAAAGCGATAACAGTCAAACCAGCCGCACCTATTGCAAAGCCTTTAGTTATAGCTTTAGCAGTATTACCAGCTGCATCTAGTCTATCAGCAATTTTTATGACTTTCTTTCCAAGTTTTGATTGTTCCGCAATTCCCTTGGCATTATCAACGATAGGACCATAAGCATCTGAAGAAACAACCATACCAGTTATCGATAACATTCCGACTGCAGCCATAGCAATACCATACAAACCAGCCAACTGATGAGCTATTATGGTTGCTACGCCAATGCCGATGAGTGGTGGCACTATACTGATTGAACCATAAGAAAATCCAGTCAAGATGTTTATTGCCGCTCCTGTCTTCGATGATTCCGCAGTTGTTAAAGCAGGACTTCTATCTATGGATGTATAATAATCTGACGTTATTCCCAAGACTACTCCAGCTATTAAACCAGCTATAGTTGCATAAAATATATTCATGTCAATCCCTAGTAGATAAATCGTTAGGAATGCAAACAAACCGAAAATTATACATGTTACATACGTTCCTTTGTTCAAAGCTGCACCAGGATTGTTTCCTTTGACTCTTACGAGAAAGGTTCCGATGATAGATGCAAATATCCCAGCTGCTGATAAAAGAAGGGGTAATATAACACCTGTAACACTTAAAGTCACTGCTCCGAGTATCATCGCTGCTACTATGCTCGCAACGTATGAGTCAAAAATATCAGCTCCCATTCCTGCGACATCACCAACATTATCGCCGACATTATCTGCTATGACAGCAGGGTTTCTGGGGTCATCTTCTGGAAAATCCATTTCTACTTTCCCGACCAGGTCAGCACCAATATCGGCCGTCTTCGTGTATATACCACCACCGGCTTTGGCAAAGAGTGCGATCGAACTTGCCCCAAAACTGAAACCGATTACGATCTCAGGGTCCGGATAAATATAATAGATTATGCTCAATCCAAACAACGCTAAACCAACGACTGCCAAGCCCATGACTGCTCCGCCATAAAATCCGACAGGAAATGCTTTTTTCAAACCCCTTCTGGCAGCCTGAGCAGTTCGGGTGTTTGCATGGAGTGCTATATCCATACCTAGATAGCCAGCCAACGCAGAACAGAATGAACCTACTATATAAGCTATAGCAAGATTAATGTTGAGGAAAACTGCGAGTATAACAGTCATTATAGCGACAAAAACTGCGAGTGTTTTGTATTCTCTCTTCAAATAGGCGATTGCTCCTTCCCTTATCGCATCAGAAATTTCTTTCATCTTTGGAGTTCCGGCATTCTGTTTTTTAACATGAAAATACAGATAGATAGCAACGATTATAGAAGCTATGCCCGAAACCGGAGCAACAATCAATGGATCCATTCATACACCTTTAACTCATCACAATACGTTTTTTACTTCTCAAATAGAGTACTTTAACATTTTTATTCTTTAGCTTTCGTCTCAAACCCCTATCATTCGTTGCAACAATCGTGTTTTTATCGGCCATTCTGTAAATTTTAATGTCAACATTTTTCTCACCCGTCCTTATAACTTTTACGTTTTTTTCTTTTATCAAAGTTAAAGCAACTTTTGCTGCTGTAGCTTTTTTTCCTCTAGATTTCTCTAGTTTCCTCAGTTCTTCTATTACGCAATCCAGGGTTGTTAATTTGTAATCGCTTTCTACTACTCTATCTATTTCTTCGAATATGTCTATGTTGAATTGATAAGGGATTGTTAAGAAGTTAGTGTCCAGAATTATTCTCTTCATTCTACTATTTCCCCATAACCGATTAATCTCCATCTGCCCAATATCTGTCTTGAAAGAACGATTCTATCTTTTTTATCGGCACAAATCGGTATCTTTAATTCCATCCCTATCTCATTTTTATGAATCTTTGTAACTGTTCCTATCGATCTGGCTGTTCCAACATTAATCATCAAGATTTCTTCTGGTCTTATTACTTTGACTTCATTCATTTCTTTTGTACCAACAGCTCTTTCGAGTAATTTTGTTTTGAGTTTAAATTTCTGCCAAACTGATGGTACTTTTCCTGGAACACCTACAACATTGCCAACCAAACCATCGGCTCTTGTAAAATATGGATCTAATTTAGTCTGAATTCCTAATAATCCACCGGCACCTGCCTCTTCTAATTTTTCCCCGGCTTTTTCCATGGAAACGATTTTAGTTGTTATCGGTTTCCATTTGTCCCCAATCCTGATGCCTGGTCTAATTTCTATGTCTTGTTTAACTTTGAATTTGCCCTGAACTATCGAACCACCAATGACTCCACCACGAAGTTTATCCGGTGTAAATCCTGGTTTATTAATATCAAAGCTCCTTGCCACTAACATCTTAGGATTGGCATTAAGATCTCTGTTTGGGGTTGGTATGAAATTCTCGATGGCTTCGACCAAATATTCAATGTTGATTTTTTGTTGGGCAGAAACTGGTATTATAGGGGTATTCTTGGGGACCCTGTCCGTAACAAATCCTTTTATTTCCTCATAACTTTTTTTTGCTCTTTCAGGAGTCACAAGGTCAATTTTGTTCTGGACTATGATTATATTTTTGATACCTGAGAGTTCAAGAGTAGTTAGGTGTTCTCTTGTTTGGGGCAGAGGACATTTCTCGTCCGCTGCTATGACTAGAATGGCACCATCCATTAGAGCTGATCCAGTGAGAACAGTCGCCATTAAACTCTCATGACCTGGTGCATCAACAAAAGATACGGTTCTGAGTGGTTTCGCTTTCTTAAAACATTTAGGACATTTTTCTGAAGTTAGATAAGTTTTGCATTTGGAACATTTATAAAATGTAGCGTCAGCATAACCGAGACGTATTGTGATACCACGTTTCAATTCTTCAGAATGAGACGCGGGCCACTTTCCTGTTAAAGCTTCGACCAAAGTAGATTTTCCATGGTCCACATGGCCAACCATCCCGATGTTTATTTCAGGAGTGAGTTTAGGAGTTGTTTTTTTCGGGAACTTCCTCAACCTCCTTTAGATTTTTCTTCTTTCTTTGGTTTTTCCTTTGATTTTGGTTCTTCAGGTTTTGCCTCTTCTTTTTTCTTTTCTACTTTTTCTTCCTTCTTAGGCTCTTCTGCTGGTTTCTTCTCCTTGGGTTTTTCCTCTTTTTTTTCTACTTTCTTTTCTTCTGTTGGAGCTTCTTCCTTTGGTTTTTCTTCTTTTTTAATTAACTGATCCAGAGGTTTGGTCCCAACCTTTACGATTTTACAGTTAATCTGTCTGATATCCCTAGAAATTGTATTGCCTCTAACCATCTTCCTCTTTCTTTGACCTTTCATTTCAGGATGAAAACCGGGTGGATGGGATAAGACTACTTTTTTTCTTCCGGGCCCGTGAACTTGGAAATGCATAGGGAACCCATCTTTATCAGTTCCACCAGTAATCTGCAGTTCATAGCCAGATAAACCTAAGATATCACCATTAAACTTTTGTCCAATCATCTTCCCAACTAGGCCCATGGCTTTATCCTGGTCTACTTCTATCTTGTAAGCTTTTCTCTTTGTTGGATCTGAAACTATGAACTGAAAGTTTGGCATCAAATCACTTTATTTTCTTACTATAATGCTTTACAACATTGAAATAGTTTTGTTGGGTTAATCTTAAAATCTTTGCTATTTGCTTTTTATCGCTCGCCGATCTCAATTTTAACATTTCTTTTATTATTGGCTTGCATTGTTTTTTTATGACATTAGGGAGTTTTATCCTCGCCATATCTTGTAAATAGTAATACATTTTATTGTGGAACATTTTAAAAGCTACCCAACTTATATTTAAACCCAGATAAACCGTGAAAGCATCATCGAGAGCATGCATTCGACCATTTTTGAGTGTTTTTATTATGTAACCATCTGTAAACTTTATTTCCTTTTTAACATCAGATAAAGTAACCTTGTAGTTCGCATACAACTCATCATCAAAACCAAAGCTCATCGCTCTTGTGTTGGCAAAAATATCTTTAATGAAAAGTAAGCTTGAGGTAGTAATTCTAATCAAGGAACTAAGTAGTTTATCTATAGTAAATGGTTTGATTTCTTTTTCCAATAACCTAAACATGTTAGTCGCTGCTCTTTCTGCTTCATATTCCAATTCATCCTCGATACCATCCAGTTTATTGAGTAGGTGCATGAGTTCATGTGCAAAAAGACCTTGTATTGCTGGGTAATTTAACTCTTGAAAAATCCTCTCATTGGCATCCATCATTATTGTTGGTGTAAGCCCTTTATCCCAGTAGGAAAAACTTGAAGCATTCTCACAAATCCATTCTCTCATCTCCCCATGCCGGGATAATTTAACTTTAGGCATAACAATCTTTTTACAGACTTGGACCGGGTTCTTTGTGATGTAAATTCGTATTTTTTTAAATTTTTTCACCCTAGTTCTTCTGCCGAATTCTTTTATGACGTCATTGAGTGCCCTGGAAATTATGCGAGCCTCCTTGCCCTTAAAATACATGTGCTTTTCAAGTTTTAGTTTCATAACAGAATTATTGGGTTATAGGCATATATTTTTTCTATTTAAAGATTATGTGGAGTTAAGAAACTTAAGGTATAAAACTAAAATAGTGATTAGTATGGCAAAAATAACAATAGACCCTTGGGGATCTTTTTTAGTCAAAGATTATGAGAAACTAATCGGTCAGTATGGGTTAGAACCTTTCTCAGACATATTACTATCCAAGATTCCAAAACCAAACAAGCTCATGAGGAGGGGGGTTGTTTTTGCGCACACAGATCTAGGTAAGGTTGTGAATGCAATCAACCAAAAAAAGGAATTCTATGCCTTGACAGGGATAATGCCTACTCTTGAAAAGATTCATTTGGGAACAAAACTTGTTATCGAAAACATGAGATACTTCCAAGAACATGGAGCGAAGAGTTTTGTGCTAGTTGCAGATTTAGAAGCTTCTGCAACAAGAGGGGTTTCTTTGGAAGAAGGCAGGCAAAGGGCTTTAGACTTCCACATCCCTGCTTACATCGCTTTAGGCTTAGACCCAAAAAAAACCGTATTCTATTTCCAATCCACTAACGAAAAAGTAAAAAACCTTGGCTATATCTTCTCGAAAAAGATTACTTTGAATGAATTCAGAGCGATATATGGTAGCGCTGAACCATCCAGAATAATGTCTTCTTTATTACAGGCAGGGGATATTCTATTCCCACAGTTAAAGAAAAGGATGCCAGGTGTCATTCCAGTTGGACCGGATCAATCCCCCCATGTTTTATTGTCAAGAGATATCGTTAACAGGACTAAATCTACTTTTAATTTTGTTCCGCCTTCTGGTCTTTATCATAAGTTTACTCCTTCTCTTGACGGAGATTTGAAGATGAGTAAATCAAAACCACATTCATGCATCACGATCCCAGATAATATTGATGCGGCCTGTAAGAAGGTTAAAAGAGCTCTATCGGGGGCGAGGAAGAGTTTGGCTGATCACAGGAAGTATGGCGCAGTCCCAGAAAGAGATATGTCTTTCCAGTTGTTGGCACAGCATTTTATCGAAGACGATAAAAAATTGAAAAGAATTTACGATGAGTACAAATCTGGAAAGATGACTACTGGTGAGATAAAAGATATTACTTGCGAAAAGTTGACTAAATTCATGAAAGAGTTTGAGAAGAATTTTGAGAAAGCAAAGAAGATGACCTCAAAACTTGATTTTATTCATTGATTCCCATAAACATTGTCATACATCCTACTGACATTTTTTAAATTTTCATTATGAATGTTTCTTAGAATGATTTTAATTCTGAAAGAGTTTGTTAAAGTCTTATAGACTTGTTCTAGAATAAAACCTCTTCTGAATAAAAATTGTTTATAGGCTTCTTTTATCATCTGTTTAACTTTATCAATTGGAATACTATCTGGAATAATTTCTGGAATAAATACATGTTTTTCCCAAGATATACTTTCGTCGATGTATCCTTTATCCCTTAATTCATTCCAAATAGGCATGCCAGGAGTTATTGACAGAATATTAAATTGAGGGAAATCAACATTTAATTTTTGTGCGAAAGATAAAGTTTTTTTAATTTCATTCTCAGATTCATTTGGTGCACCAACAATGAATGTACCGATAGTATTTAAACCAGCTTTTTTTGCATTTCTCACTGCTCTTTTGGATTGTGATAAACTTATTTTTTTGTTGTAATATTCGAGTATTCTTTCGTTGGCACTTTCTATACCTAAATATATTGCCTTGCAACCACTTTTTTTCATGTGTTTTAACATTTCAAAAGAAGATTGGTCGACTCTTCCCTCACAAAACCAATCTATCTTAATCTTTCTTTCTTTCATGAGTTTACATATTTTTACAACTCTTTTTTGGTTTAGAGTAAAGTTATCATCAACGAATACAACTTGATCGTATCCTTGGTTCACTAAAAGTTCTAATTCATCTACAACATTTTCCGGTGATCTATATCTCCAAAATCTATCGGCAAAAGCTGAACAAGAACAAAAATTACAAGAAAAGGGGCAACCTCTTGAAGATAATATTGAAGTGAAATTTTGAGAGAATATTATCTCGTTAATCTTTGAAGTATATTTCAATTTCAATAAGCTTCTATCAGGGAATGGTAATGCGTCTAAATCCTTTATTAATGGTCTATCAGGAGTACTAATGATTTTACCGTTATTTCTGAATGTAATACCTTTTATATCATCAAAAATTTTTCCTTTTTCAATAGAGTCGACTAGTTCTAAAAAATTTTGTTCTGCCTCTTTTTTAACGATAAAATCGGGGGAACTATATTTGCTAAGAATTCTCTTGTCGTTGAACGTTGCATGAATCCCGCCCCAGACGATTTTTATATGTGGATTTTGTTCTTTCAAGAGTCTAGATATTTCTGATGCCATGATTCCAGAACTAGTCAAAGTCGATAATCCGACGATATCAGGATCCTTCTTCAATATCCAATTTACTGTAGTCTCAATTGAGGCATTTTCGGCTGTTTGATCAAATAAGTAAACATCGTGTGATTTTTGCTTAAGTAAAGTTCCTAAGTAGAGTATTCCTAAAGGTGGCCAAGACGCTTCTGCTCTGACAGGTCCAAATATTGAAGTGACATTGATTAGAACTATTTTCATTGAATATATTTACTCACAAAAAAATATTAAGACCTTCGGATTATAACTTCATGCCATACAACTGGGATAATCAGAATTAAAGAAATTTATTGTTTAATAACAAATATTTTTTCAGAACTAGAAAAATTACGCTAAAATTTGTGATAATCAATGCGAAAAATTCCAACACAATTCCTTCATGCTGTCAGCAGAAACCCGAAACTCTTCAAGAGTTTTACTAGAGGTGTATACAAAAAGTACATCCAGACAAACTTAGACTATAGAAAAAAGGATGGTAGGAGTAATTCTCTTTGGTTACTGAGCCTACGAATTACTCACCGCTGTAATCATAGATGCGCAATTTGTGGGCAATGGGGGAAGAGGGGATATAATGCCCGAGAAGGTACACCAAAAGTTATGGGAGAGGTTCCCCTTGAGGTTTATAAAAAAGTCATAGATGATGTTGCCCCAAAAAAAGTTCATGTTTATATAACTGGTGGGGAACCGTTCCTTTACAAACCACTTGTTCCTCTTGTTAATTACATAAAACAAAAAGGACTTACTGTTCAAATAGTAACGAATGGTGTTGGATTAAAAAGAAATGCTGGGACAATGGTTCAAAATGGGTGGGATATGCTATGTGTATCTCTCGACGGACCTAGAGGAATTCATGATAAATGTCGGGGATTACCCGGAGCATTCGATACTGTGATTGAAGGTGTAAAAAAGATTCAGAAGCTAAAAAAAGAGATGGGTAAGAAAAAACCTGCATTTCATATGATTACAACAATCTCAAAAACTAATGAATCTGTACTGGCCAAAACAGTGAAAGAAGTAGAAAAACTAAAACCCGATGGTATTGTGATTTATTATTCGTGGTTTACTAGAGAATATATAGGACAAAAACACACAAAAATACTTCAAAAATCATTGGGTATCACACCTTTTGCATGGAAAGGGTATGTTCGTGATACCACTAATTTAGGTATAAATAAAATCATTGATCAAGTCCGAAAAATTAAATCTGGGGAATTCAAAACACCTATTATGTTTGTGCCAGAACTCAAACTAAACGAGATTCGAAAATATTACCATGAACCAGAGAACTTTCTTGGATGGCGAAAATGTCATGCGCCATGGTTCCAAGTCGATGTGATGCCTAATGGTGATGTTGTCAACTGTCGGGATTTTCCGGATTTTGTTACGGGGAATATCAAAGAATCGAGCATTCTTGATATATACAATGGAGAAAAACATCGAGCACTCAGACGGGCCTTAAGAAGTTGCAAAAATGGTGTTTTTCCAATATGTTCTCGATGTTGCGGTCTCATGGGGTATTAAAATATTGATATAAAAGTTTGCTCGTTAACTTTTTATCTTAGATATTAATTAATTAATCTATGAAAACTGAGATATCAGTGATATTACCAACCCTGAACGAAGGAAGGTACATTGAATCAACGTTAAAATCCATAATGAACCAAGATTACAAAGGGGGATACGAGATCATAGTGGCAGACGGGATGAGTAAAGATAATACAGTTAGGATTGCGAGGAAATTCGCTGATAAAGTTATTACTGTTAAACAAAAGGGAGTTTCTGCAGGAAGGAATGAAGGAGCAAAAATTGCTAAAGGCGAGATACTGTTGTTCTTAGATGCCGATACAATACTTTTGTTCAATGGCCTGACCGAGATTAGCAAGCCCTTTCGAACTAAAAAAGTCGTCGGAGTAGCTTGTCACGTACTCCCAACAAGCCCAGAAGCTAAAGATTTCGCACTTTACTGGTCTTTTAATCAATTCATGAAGAGATCTATAAAATCAAAAAAACCACAAATACCAGGGATATGTTGTGCATACAGAAAAAAGGCGTTTGAAGAAGTAGGTGGTTTTAACGAATATTTGGATACACTTGAAGACTTTGATCTATCAGAAAGGATCTCAAAAGAAGGAAAAATAGTCTTAATCAAAAATACATTAGCACTCACTTCACATCGTCGAATAAAAAAATGGGGTCGGATGAAATCGATAAGGAAATACCTAAAACTCTATTTTAATTATATTATAAGGAAAAAAACGTTTCACCGAAATGATTACAGACCTATTAGATGAGTTATAAGAAGATTTTTGTATTTCTAATCACAATTTTAAAAGGATAGGATGGATAACGATAAGCTGTTGAAGCAGTTGCATGAGCATGAAAAGACGATTTTAAAGGCTTTGGCAGATGTTAAGGTATCTTCTGTCAAAGAATTGGAAGGTTTGACTGGATTACACAAAGATTCTATCGAAAAAGCATCGATGTGGGCGAAAGCGAAAGACGTTATCAACATAAGAGAAGATAAGACCGAATTCGTTGAGCTAACAAAAGAAGGTTTGGAGTATGCGAATGATGCATTACCAGAAAGAAAATTAATAGCTCTGGTTAGTAAAGGTGTGAGTAAAATAGGTGAACTCAGAAAAAAAGTGAGTAGGTTTTCTATTGGGTTAGTCTGGGTTAAGAGGAATGGCTGGGTTGAGATAAAGAACGGTCGTTTGTCCTTAACAGAGGGGGGAAAGAGAATACTCGAAGAAAGGATACCTGAGGAAAAGATACTTTCTGTTCTATCAACTGGTAAAAAACTTTCAAAGGAATTTGATCCAAAGACTCTTTCTAAGCTTGAGAGGCGGGGGTTAGCCAGGAGGAGGGAAAGAGTCCATAAATATATTTCTCTGACAGATAGGGGAAAAGAGATTTTACCCAAGATAAAATTGAAAGAAGATATTGGGCAGTTAAAACCAAAGATGATAATATCAAAAGAATGGAAAGAAAAACCTCTAAGAGGATATGATATAACTCTTCCTGTTTCAAAGACTTATCCTGGAAAAAAACACTATATGACTCAACTCGTCGAGTACATCCGTCAAATCTGGTTAGAAATGGGCTTCAAAGAAATGACTGGTCCTATTCTAGAAGTTTCTTTCTGGAATTTTGATGCACTTTATCAACCGCAAGATCACCCCGCTCGGGATTTAGCTGACACATTCTACATAAAAACCCCAGAGAAGGGAAAATTACCAAATGAAGAAATAATAGAAAACGTTCAGAAGACTCACGAATATGGATGGACTTGTAATTCGACTGGTTGGCAGTACAAGTGGGATAGTGAGTTTGCTAAAAAATGTGTTTTGAGGACGCATACTACTTCTCTATCTGCAAGGACGTTAGTTGCATTGAGAAATGCTGAGTTGCCTGCAAAGTTCTTCTCTGTTGGGAGATGCTTCAGGAATGAGACTCTGGACTGGAAACATTTGGCTGAATTCTACCAGACTGATGGGATTGTGGTCGGGGAAGAGGTTACATTCCGACACCTGTTGGGATACTTGAAAAGATTCTTCACTAAGTTGGGTTTCCCAAAGGCCAGATTCAGGCCTTCTTACTTCCCTTATACTGAGATGTCAGTTGAGATTGAGGTCTTCCATCCAGTTCATAAACAATGGTCGGAGTTGGGTGGAGCAGGAATGTTCAGGTCAGAAGTTGTTAAGCCTTTGTTAGGAAAAGATATTCCAGTCTTAGCATGGGGCCCAGGTTTTGGGAGAGCAGTAATGCTAAATTATAATATCAAAGATATTCGTGAATTGTATTGGAATGATTTGAAACAGTTGAGAGAAGCAAAGTTGTGGATTAGTTAATTTCATTGAGCATATAGTTCATCATTAACTCTTTATGATTTTTCTACATCCATTTCAATTTTTATCCCTGGATGAAGAGATGTATCTTCTGTATAGCCGAGTTCTATTTCTACATTTTCGATTGTCACATTCTGTGCTTTATTAGTGGTAGAAATAAAATGTCTTACGCAACTTATTATATTATCATCATGACCAATCAGACATCCATGTCCTCCATTCGAAAGTAAGCGAAACAAGTATAAAATAGTTCCACTTGAATCCTGGTTGTAACATGATCGATCTGTATCCCAAGGATCTGAATTTAAGTTCCTTACTTTATGATAGCCATTTGTTTCTGATCTCAGATTCCTACAAGGAATTTGTATCATTGCTTTTCTCCTATAATCTTCCATTTCCTTTTCTGTTATTTCGATTTGACCATATCTTAATAAAAACGTCCCTTCAGTTTTTTTTGCAACTCTACACACCACTTCAACACTATCTCTGATTTTACTGCCCATCCCGTTTACTAGAACATCATAACGGTCAGAACGAAGTAACATATCAATGAACATGTTTTCATAAAATTCCATTGGATAATACTTTTTAGGTGAAATTATTACGGTTGGATTACCTCTATTGTAACGTTCTCGTGACATATAATCTTAATAGGGGAAAAATTTTAAAAGGATTACTGTCTTAATGAGTCATAGTTTCATTAACTAAATGGGTCTGAACTTCAACCCATAATTAATTATCCCTTCTTTTCCATCAGTATAAATCCTTCTGAAGCATGCTTCAACTCTTCTTCCGATCTTTAAATCATCTTCTTTCCAATCGACTATCTGAGAAGTCAACTTAGGTCCGTCATCCAACTCTATTATTGCGACGGGATAAGGAGCTTCTTTTTCAAACCCGGTAGGGGCTGAACGAACTATGGAGAAAGTTACGATCTTTCCAGTCTTCTTCAATTTAATATCTTCCAACTTTCCTTCTTTCCTACAAACAGGACACAGATACTTTGGTGGATAAAATACATTACCGCAAGTAGTACACTTAGTCCCAATCAGTTGATACCTGGGTTTGATCAAACGCCAGAACAATGGAATACTCGATTCGTGGCCCATGATTTCACCTACAACAATTTCTCTAAAGCCTCCCTTCCGCTCATCCCTTCTATTAGCCCCAGATTTTGAGCCTCAGAAGTTATTCCTGTTACCTTAGCATCCAATAAATCTTCTGTCGTCACCAACGGTTTTTCTGGAGTTCCTTTACTTATAGCAGCAGCAAAGTTAAACTCTTCCATTGCTTTCAAGTCTATCGCCCCACATGCCACTAAACCTTTGTCTGCTACGATAAAAACACATTGACCATTATCCCAGGATATTTCTACACCCGTGACTTTTTTATCCTTGAATACCATTTCTTTTTTTACGACTTTTTGCATGATCTCACCTTGAAAATATATGGACGACTGCAGTGGCGCCAGAACCTCCAACATTATGCGTCAAACCAACCTTAGCATCTTTAACCTGTCTTTTACCTGCCTTTCCTCTCAGTTGTAAGACCATCTCGATTGCTTGCTTGATACCAGTCGCTCCGACAGGGTGCCCGACAGATTTCAAACCTCCAGAAGTGTTGACAGGAATTCTTCCCCCTATTTCCGTTGCTTTTTCATCCAAGAGTTTTCCACCCTCACCTTTTTTACAGAATCCTAGATCTTCTGTTGCCACGATCTCGGCTATCGTGAAGCAATCATGAACTTCAGCGAAATCAATATCTTTTGAAGTTAGACCAGTTTGTTTATAAGCTTCTTGAGCGGCTTTAACAGTAGCATTCATAGTCGTTAATGATTTTCTGTCGTGCAAAGCCAAAGTATCTGATGCTTGACCAGAACCTACTATATATATAGGGTCATCAACATACTTCTTTGCCAATTCAGCTTTACATAGAATTAATGCAGCAGCACCATCAGTTATCGGTGAACAGTCAAAAAGAGTTAATGGATCAGCGACCATAGGAGAATTTATGACTTGTTCGACTGTTATCTCTTTCTTGAATTGTGACACTGGATTTAAGATACCATTATGATGATTTTTTACAGCGACCTTAGCAATCTGTTCTCTTGTTGTTCCAAACTCATGCATGTGTCTTCTCGCTATCATCGCATACAAGCTTGGAAAAGTCACTCCATAATAGGATTCCCATTCCTGATCAGCCGCACCCATTAAAGAACTAGTAACACTGTTAATTGTCAAATCAGTCATTTTTTCTGCTCCACCAACCAAGACGATGTCATGTTGACCAGATAGAATTGAGAATAATCCTTGTCTCAACGCCAAACCTCCAGAAGCACATGCACCTTCACATCGAGTTGCTGGTATGGATAAGCCCAATTCCCCAGAGATCATAGCGCCTACATGCTCCTGGCCAACAAACTTTCCGGCAGACATATTTCCCAAGTAAATAGCATCCAAGTCTCTCCCTCTTACTTTAGCATCAAGTAGTGCTTTAGTTCCAGCTTCTATCGCCAGCTGTCTTAGATTTTGATCCCAATGCTCTCCAAAATTCGTGGAACCGATGCCGATGACAGCGACTTTCATATCCCTCTCCTCAATCTCGTGTATCTGGCGTATGTGACGTATTCTTTATTATCGATGTAATCTTGAACCTTTCTCGTATTTTTTCTTTTTTCTTCTATCAGGTCTGTAACCTTTATGCTGAATGAATCACTCCCAGCTCCAGAACCATATGATGTTATCAGGATTCTTTGTCCTGGCTTGGCTACGTCTAATATTGCGGCTAGGCCGAGTGGAGACGAACCAGAGTAGGTGTTACCGATTTTTTTAACGACAAGACCATGAGTTAGTTTGTTCAAATCAAAACCTAGCATTTTTGCTGCTCTTATAGGGAATTTACCGTTTGGCATGTGAAAGACAACGTAATCAAAATCAGTGTTCTTTAAACTGAGTTTATCCATCAAGCCTTTGGTTGCAGAAACGACGTGTTTGAAATAAGCAGGTATTCCAGTAAACCTCCCTCCATGACTTGGGTATTCGGCAGTATCTCTCCTCCAGAAGTCCGGAGTATCTGAAGAACAAGAATAAGTACCTTCTATCTCTGCTACAACGCCGTTCTTTCCGATGATGAACGCTGCGCCTCCTGCTGCGGCTGTGTACTCCAACGCATCTCCTGGTCTGCTCTGAGCAGTATCTGCGCCTATGGCCAAACCAAACTTGATGTAACCCCCTTGGATAAGGCCCATGACCATCTGAATACCGGCTGTTCCGGCCTTACAGGCGAATTCTGTGTCTGCTGAGGTGTATTCCATGCCGCAGCCTATGGCTTCTCCGACTATCGTAGAAGTGGGTTTAACAGCGTAAGGATGAGATTCTGAACCGATGTATATGGCTCCGATTTCTTTGGGGTCTATACCAGCCATTTTTAAGGCGTTTAATGCGGCTTCTACTGATATCGTGGCTGTATCCTCATCCATTGAAGGGACTGACTTTTCCTCTATGTTTAGCCCCTTCTTAAACGAATTGGCATTAGCGCCCCAGACTGCTGCTATTTCTTCCACCTTTATCCTGAATCTAGGAATGTAACCGCCGTATCCAACGATACCAATCATACTTTTTCACTTAGTGTTAAAATTTTAAATGCTTTTGTATTGGAGGAAAAAGAAGGGTTTTTAAATTATTTCAGTTTATCCTTTACATGAAGGAAATCATTGACAAAACCAGGACAAAACAGGTCATTATTTTTGTTGATTAATTGAGCTACTTCATCTACATATAATCTTTTCAGTTCTACTAATTCATCACTTAGTTCAACCTCACCAGAAAAATGGCCTAAAAAATACCAGTAAAATATTTTATTGTTTTTTCGTCTTCTTTGAATTCATTAAAAATCTTACCTAGGAATTTCAAATCGCAATCTATACTCAATTCCTCCGTGACTTCTCGCTTAGCAGCATCTTCATAACTTTCACCAGCTTTTACATTACCGCAAGCTGCAAGATCGTATCTGTTTGGAAAACTTTCTTTTCGAGAAGAACGTTTAGTTATCAATAATTTTTTATTATCGTCTAGAATGAAAATTGCAACATTTCTGGAGATGAGACTTTTACGGAATTTATTCCCTTTGGTATCTTGTCCTATAATCTCGTCATTTTCATTTACGATATCCAATAGTTCTTGTTCCATGAAGTAATAAAAATAGTTTGGATATAAAAAGGTTACAAAATAGTCCTTAAATTAACTCCACTCTTCTCAAGATTATCTAATTCTTTCCAACTTGCATGAATGTGATCTTGAATGATTTTTATCTCTTTTTCTTTCAGATGTTTGAATCTCTTCTGCATCTTCAGGTATTCTCCAATCGGCTTTAGTTCAGGGTTCATAGTCTTCTTGAATTTTCCATTATCAATCTCATAAAGAACCCACATTCCTGTCTGTACTGCAAGTCGAGCAACTTCAATCGTCTTGGCAGAATCAAATCCCCATCCTATTGGGCAAGGCGTATGAATGTGAAGGTATCTCGTTCCTTTGATTTCCATAGCTTTTTTTATCTTCTTCTGTAAATCTTGAGGATAAGCTATGCTGGCACAAGCGACGTACTTAACTCCATGTGCAACAGCTATCATCGGGACATTCTTCTTCCATTGTTTTTTACCAAAGGAAACTTTACCAGACGGGGAAGTAGTTGTACTTGCTCCAAAGGGTGTTGCACCAGATCTTTGAATACCAGTATTAGCATAGGCCTCATTATCATAAGTGATTATCATCATATCCTCATCCCTTTCCATAGCTCCACTCACTGCACCAAATCCAATGTCAACCATTCCTCCATCTCCACCAAAGGCGATAACTTTAGTATGATCATTTCCTTGAGCTTCTAAAGCAGCTCTTACTCCAGTGGCAACAGAAGCAGCATTCTCAAAGACAACATGAATCCAAGGGACCTTCCATGCCGTCAAGGGATACTGAGATGATGTAACTTCTAGGCAGCCAGTAGACTCGCATATTATCACATCTTTTCCAGTAGCTTTCAACATATGTCTAGCTGCAAGGACAGACCCACAACCTGCACAAGTCCTATGTCCAGGTGCAAACAATTCATCAGTCATATAAACCACTCAACCTCTCCATCATTCATCGTCTTGGATTTATCGATTAAAGCGTTGATATCTTTACTTCTGACATCAGTTCCCCCAAGACCAACAACAGCTCCGACAACTTTTGGTTTTTCTTTTAATTGATATAAGACATCTCTTATTTCAGAAAAGACACTACCAGAACCAAGACCAAGAGAAATATCTTTTTCGATAACGATCACAATTTCCTTTTCTTTCAAAGCATTGAGTAAATCTTCTTTCGGGAAAGGTCTGTAACATCTTATCTTAACCAAGCCTGTATCATTTCTAGGATCAACAACACATCTTATCGTTCCACAAACAGAACCCATCGAAACTATCGCTATCTTCTTATCGTTCTTGTATTCTTCTATCAAGCCGTTGCCATACTTTCTCTTGAATTTTTCTCCGAATTCTTTGTTAACTTTTTTAATGATTTCTTTAGAATTGTCTATAGCCAAAGAAAGTTCTTTTCTCAACTTGAAATATGGTTCAGGGTAAGCGAATGGACCAAGAGTCATCGGTATAGTTGGGTCTAAAAGAGCATGAGTTGGTTTATACTTTGGCAGGAACTTGTTGACTTCTACATCATCTGGGACATTAACAGGCTCGACAGTATGGGTCAAAATGAAACCATCCATACAAACCATTATCGGCAACAATACTCCATTATCTTCAGCTATCTTGTAAGCCTGAATCACTGTATCAACAGCCTCTTGAGCAGTTTCGACGTACAACTGAATCCAGCCAGAATCTCTTTCAGATATTGAATCTTGTTGATCGTTCCAAATGTTAATGGGGGCGGAGAGAGCTCTGTTTGCGACAACCATTACTACTGGTAATCTCATTCCAGCTATCGCGAACAAAACTTCATGCATCAATGCCAAACCTTGAGAACATGTAGCAGTGAAAGCTCTTGATCCGGCTGCAACAGCGCCAGCAACGCTTGATATCGCAGAGAATTCTGAGTCAACTTCCAAGAACTTGGATTTTATCCTTCCATCGGCTATCAATTGAGCCAATGTTTCGACTATGTGTGTTTGTGGGGTGATAGGATAAGCACTAACCACGTCTGGTTTACAGAGAAAGATTGCTTCAGCTACAACTTTGCTGCCTTCCATAAAATGTCTTCCCATTTATTTCTCCTCCCTCTCACTAGTCATAGCTTTTGTAGGACATTCGTTAACACAAATCAGACAACCCTTACAATAATCATAGTCTATCTCGGCTTTTTTGTTTTTGTTAATTTTTATACAGCCTTCAGGACAGAACTGAATGCAGATACTGCAACCAGTACACTTATCAGTAACTATGGCTTTGAACGTTCTCCAAGATCCAGTCTTAACTTCCTTTGAACTTCCAGGCTTTTTTATCGTTCCTCCAGTTTCCATATTATCCCTCTTTAATTTTTTCATAAGTTTTTTTAACCGCTTCAATGTTTTTCTTAGCAATTTCTTCGGTAAATCGCTCTTTAACGGCTTCAACAACAGAATCTAACTTGACGATACCTGTAGCACCAACCAGCGCCCCGATCATAGGAGTGTTAACAAAGGGTTTGCCGATGATTTCCAAAGCAATAGCAGTGGCATCGACTGTTTTTATTGTGGCTTTTGTCAGTAGATCGATATCCTTGTTCGTGTTGATAATTATCATTTCGTCTTCTTCCAAGCCCTCAGTAACATCGACGACATTCAAAAGGGTTGGATCCAGGACAACGACATAATCCGGATTATAAATTTGTTCTCTAGTCCTTATGAATTCGGTGTCTATTCTAGTGAAAGATACGACGGGCGCGCCTCTTCTTTCCGTTCCAAAGAAAGGGAATGCTTGACAGTATTTACCTTCTTTGAATGCTGCGATAGCTAATATATTCGCGCTCGTAACCACTCCCTGACCACCTCTACCGTGAAATCTGACCTCTATCATATTAAATCATCATATTGAGTTAATTTTAAAAGCTTTTATATGGGGAGAATCAGCAATATTTTTGAGTAAGGTTTCCTAGGCTTAACATGCTTGCATCAAAGTGGTTTATCGCCCAAACACATATTAATTCTTCGTTTAAACTGATCGAAGTGAATATCTCAATACACCCATTTTCTTTTTCAAGATTACACTCGTCGTTCAAGTAGGCACTAGTTCTCCACTTCTCTGTTTCATCAAGATCTTCGAACTCAGGACATAGATAAGTAAACCATTCACTGGTCGGAAGATGTTTTTTCTCGATTTTTGTATAAGTTATATTACATTTACCCTGAATGTTTTCGTTGGCTAATCCCAATAAACTTTCTCTCAAGGAAGCAGGAAGGGTAGTAGTTGTTGTGCTTGTTGTAGAAGGTATAGTCGTAGTATGAAGCGTAGTGGTTTTCGGTAGAGTTGTTGTAGTAGGTATGCTGGCGAGTTCTATTGACACTAAGAAGTAGGCTGCCAATATAGCTAAAATCAACAATATAAAAGCAACTAAAATTTTGGGTCTGATCTTAATTTCTACCATAATCAATTAATCTTTGGATTAAATTTTATATTTTTATCCGTTGAAAAAAGATTTTTAACCAGAAACCTAAATAAAGTTCATGGGAAAAAAGGAGGAATTGATAGAAGAATTGAAAAAGGAGTTCAAACATCAAAAAGTTATAGTTTATCCGGGTCCAAAACAACCGTTAAAAGCTGCAATGACAGTCCTTCTTACCCTATGCTTTATATTTGGCGTGGGTATGCTATCAACAAGGAGATTACCGACCGGTCACGCAGTTTTGGGGTATAACCAATCCAATTGGTATGGAATTATACTGCTGCTGATTCCATTGGTACTTGTTTTGTACTGGTTCAGAAAGCAATAATTTCTGCAGCAAAAATTATAAATTTGCAAAAAAGAGAAGTTTAGAAATGAAATTCTTAGTTGTCGGAAACATAACTAAAGATATCATAAGGACGGGAGAAAGGGGAAAAGTCGCTTTTGGTGGTGTTGCCAGTTACGCATCCATTAATGCCAATAAACTGGGCTGTGATACTTACGTCTTGAGTAGAGGAAACCATGAGCTCGATGATTGGATAAGAAATTTGACGAATCAAGGAATAAAAGTTGAACTAGAAGAAAGCGAAAAGATTTCTAATTTTATTAATGATTATACTGGGGACGCAAGAAAACAATTCTATCTGGGCGATGTTGGAAAAATAGATTTTAAAGATTTGGGAAAAATGGATATCGTCCACATAGGACCTGTGTTTAACGAGATAACTCTAGAATGTGTTAAGAAGGCTAGAAAAAATGCGAAATTACTTTCTTTAGATGTTCAAGGATTTATCAGATCGTCGGATAATGAAAGAGTTACCATGAAATTCTGGGATGATATAGCTGAGTTTTTAAAATACGTGGATTTAGTCAAACTCAACAGGTTCGAGAGCAAGTTCGTTTCAAAAAAAACAAGTTATGAAGAAGTCTGTAAAGAACTTCTTAAATTCGGTCCAAAAGTGGTTGAGTTAACCTTGAGAGAGAATGGCTCGATAATTATGGAAAAGGAGGTTCATAGGATACCTGCTTTTCAGACTACTACTGTCGATAGGACTGGATCAGGAGATATATTTTCTTCATCTTTTGCAATCCGTTATTTTGAGACTAAGAATGCTTTGGAATCTGGTCTATTTGCATCAGCTGCAGCTTCTTTTGTCGTTGAAGATTTCGGAACTAAAAATATAAAAGATAAGAATAGTGTATTAGAGAGATTCAGAGAATTAAAGGATAATTATGATAAAAGCAATAATTTTTGATATAGACGGGGTCCTTTTGGATAGTAATAACTTTCTAGCTGAGATATATCTAAAAACAGCAAAAAAGATGAACTTGAGAATTCCGACAGTACATGAAATTTTAAGACTATTCGGTAAAGAATGGGACACTATAATTCAAACTTTATGGCCCGGCATTGATACGGAATTGTTTAAAAAAACTTACATAAAACTTGGGAACACTGAAAATGTTGTTGTTCCCCCTGTTGATAATGCGATAGAAACAACAAAAGAGTTAAAAAATTTGGGATTTAAGTTGGCTATCGTTTCAGCCAGACCAGAATTCTACACGGTTGAACCATTAAAAAAATCCGGGTTTGATTTAAAATTATTTGACGCTGTTGTATCTGCTGATGATACAAAGAATCATAAACCTCATCCTGAACCTCTCTTGCATGCCTGTGAAAAATTAAATATTGAACCGAAAGAAGCTGTTTATATCGGGGATTCTTTAATCGACTATCGATCAGCAAGGGATGCAAACTTGGGATTTATAGCTGTTCTGACTGGAGTTATAAAAGAAAAGGAATTCAGGGAGAATGGTGTTAAAAACATTATGTCTTCGGTAGCCGAACTACCTAAATTTTTAAAACTATAATTGAATTTAGTTATAGTGGTTTAATGATAATAACTATCTGTGGTAGTACAAACTTTGTTGGAAAAATCAAGGAAATCAGGGGTGAGTTGATAAAGAAAGGACATGAAATCCATTCTCTCGCTTGGACTGATTTAAGTTGGCAGGAAATCGAAGCTAAGAAAAATAATAGAGAGAAGTTCATAAACGAACTCAAACCAAAACTTTTTATGGAGCATTTTGATAAGATCCTGAAGAGTGATGCAATACTTGTTGTTAATCAAGAAAAAAATGGAATAGAGAATTACATCGGTGGCAATACTTTTGCGGAAGTTATGTTTGCTTTTTATTACAAGAAAAGGATATTCTTCTTGAACCCGATCCCTAGGCATGAAATGTTTTCTTATATAATGGATGAGCTTGAGGTTGTTAAACCAACTATTTTAAATGGTAATTTAGATTTAATTAAATAAGAGATAAATGAGAAGAGAGATTTTTTTCATTATTGTTTCTGCTGTATTGTGGGGAACCATTGGTATTTTCACAAAATTTCTAATAGAAGAAAATATTTTTCCCTTACAAATTTTGTTTTTTAGACTAACATTGAGTTTAGTGTTTATAGTCCCGATTCTTGTAATTTTTAGAAAATTATCAAAATTAAAAATACCGAGAACAGATCTAAAAGTATTCCTCCTATTTGGGTTAGTAATAGCATTGTTCCAAGGATTGACACTGTTATCTATAATGTTTACTACGGTAAGTAAAGCTTTTCTTCTGATAAACATACATCCGGTTTTTATTGTTATTCTAGCTTGGTTATTTTTCAAAGAGGAGATTGAACCATTAAAAATTTTATCAGTAATCCTAGGTATATCTGGAGTAGTTCTTATAATGGGGTTATCTAATATTCAATTTCTCTCTGAAGCAATCGCAGGGGATATATTGGCAGTGATGACAAGTTTCTTTTTTGCAAGCTATATAATCTTGGCGAAAGATTTGAGAAAAAAACATGAATGGTATCCAACGTTTGTTTACCCTATGATGTTTGCTTTAATATGGATAATTCCACTGTTTCTAATAGTTAATTCATTAAATCCTCAAGCTGCTAGTTTCACAACGAATATTTCAATGAATAGTTGGTTATTGATCTGTGGGATAGTTTTACTTCCTACGGTCATTGCATATTGTTTATATTTTGAGGGAGTAAAACAAATTCCAGCAACAACAGTCTCTTTACTAACTCTTTTAGAACCAATAAGTGCAGTTTTGCTTGCTTTTTTAATACTAAAAGAGACTATAACTTATAATACGATTTTTGGAGGAATTTTAATTTTATTATCTAATTATTTAATAATACCTAAGAGAGGTAATCGATATGGAAGACCTGTCAGAAGATAAAAAATTAGTTTATCCGGCTTTTTCGAAAAGAAACTTTTTTTGGAGAATGCATGTCAGTAAATTTGTTCTGGAGAATAATTGTGTTCCAGTCAATCCTTTTATGAATTTTGAATATTTTCTTCTAGATACTGTGGACAGGGATTTGGTAAGAAACGGCAATAACAATATAGTTAAGAGATGTGACGAAATATGGGTGTTTGGAGAAATAAGCGATGGTGTATTAAAAGAAATAGAATTGGCTAAGAAACTAAACAAGACTATAAGATATTTTGATATATCAAATTTACCCGAGCAGATAAAAGAAATTTCTGAAAAAGATGTTAAATATGAGGTTGAATGAATGCCTGTTATAACGATCGACAAGAATGATTTCTGTAAACTATTGGGTAAAGATCTGGATATGAAAGAAATCGAAGACAAACTGCCAATGCTTGGTGTAGCATGGGAAGGAAAAGAAAAGGATGAATTCTCAGTAGAAGTTAACCCGAACAGACCTGATATGCTTTCTGTAGAAGGTTTAGCAAGAGCATTCTCATCATTCATGAACATTAAAACTGGTTTGAAGACATACAAAACCGAAAAATCCCTATATATAGTCCGAGTAGACTCTTCAACAAAAAAAGTAAGACCTTACATCGTTTGTGCTGCTGTCACTGGAGTAAAGATGACAGATGAATTCATAAAATCCCTCATGCAGATTCAAGAAAAATTACACATAACACATGCCAGAAAAAGAAGAAAGGCTGCAATCGGTGTTCATGATTTAGATAAAACCAAATTTCCGCTTTTGTACACAACCAAAGATACCTCTTTCAAGTTCACTCCTCTAGGCGAAGAGAAAGAGATGACATTAGATAACATCTTGAGACATACTTCAAAAGGAAGGGATTATGGTTGGATACTGAAGAAAGAGGATAAGTATCCGATGTTGATGACCGCCGATAACAAAGTCATGGCAATGCCACCGATAATTAATTCGATCCATACGATGGTGGAAGAAAAGACAAAGAACCTTTTCATTGACGTGACTGGGACAGATGAAAAAACGATCAACGAGGTCTTAAACATCGTAGTCACTGCATTGGCTGAAAGGGGAGGAAGGATTCAACTCGTTAAAATAAAGTATCCTAGTAGACAAATAGAGACTCCTAAATTAGAAACCAATATGATGAACCTTGAACCAGTATACGTGAATAAACTCCTCGGTCTGAACCTGACTGCCTATGAAATGATTGAGTATTTACAGAGCATGGGTTATGAAGCAGTGGAAGTGAGTAAAGGAAATCTACAAGTCGTAATTCCTTGCTACAGGACGGATATAATGCATGCCATGGATCTCGTCGAAGATATCGCTATTGCCTATGGTTACGATAAGTTCGAACCTGAGATACCAGGCATATCCACCATAGGTGAAGAGAATGAACTAGAAACATTCTCAAGAACTATAAGAAATTCTATGGTCGGTTATGGTTTGCAAGAAGTCGTGACTTTCATGCTGACGAATAGAGGGAATTTATTCAAAAAAATGAGAATGCAAGAAAAAGATTTTATCGAAACTGCTAACCCAAAAACAGAAGAGTATTCCATCGTGAGAAATTGGTTACTCCCAAGCTTGATGGAAGTTCTATGGAGGAATAGGCATAGAGAATATCCGCAGAATATTTTTGAGATTGGTGATGTGATAGAATTGGCTCCTCTATCTGAAACTGGAGCGAAAACTATGAGAAGACTCGGTATAATGATGTGCCACTCGAAAGCTAATTTCTCTGAGATGAAGTCTTTGGTTGAGAGCATTCTGAGTAATTTGAACATAAAAGATTACAAACTGGAAGAATCTAAGCTACCATGTTTTATTCATGGCAGAGCTGCTAAAATAGTCATCAAAAATAGGGATTTGGGTAGATTCGGAGAGATACATCCTGAAGTTATTTCGAATTGGGAACTGGAAATGCCTGCTGCTGCATGTGAGATTTGTGTTGATTTACTTTTTGATCTGATAAAATAGTCAACTTATTTAATTCTTTCAAACTTAGCTAGAAAATGTCCTAACAATGGTGGAACATAAACCCTTTTCAAACCCTTTATTTCATCACGTCTATTAAAAATTTTTATAACACTTTCAGCAACATAATCCATGTGGTTGTTTGTATAAACTCTTCTTGGTATCGTAAGTCTTAATAGATCTAATTCTGGTAGTTTCACTAGTTCCCCTGTCTCTGGATTCGTTTCTCCAAAACAAGATGTTCCTAACTCTACTCCTCTAACTCCGGATTCTATGTATATTTCTACAGCCAGTGTTTGTGCTGGGAATTGCTCTTGAGGAATGTTTGGGAAAAATCTTTTACCATCTATGAAAACAGCATGACCGCCAGCAGGGTTGACTGTTGGGATTCCTGCATCATGTAGTCGCTTCCATAGATATTCAACTTGTCCACATCTAGCTTTAAGGTAACTTTCTTCAGTTGATTCATGTAAACCCACAGCCATAGCTGCTAATTCCCTACAGGCCAAGCCACCATAAGTTGGGAATCCTTCGACTACAACTAACATATTTCTAAATTTCTCAAACAATTTTTCATCTTTTGTAGCAAGAAATCCACCTATGTTAGTTAATGCATCTTTCTTTCCACTAAAAGTACAACCATCAGCATAAGAGAACATCTCTTTTACAATCTCCCTTATTGTTTTGTTTTTGTAACCATTTTCGTTTTTCTTGATAAAATACGCGTTTTCGGCAAATCTGCATGCATCCATAAAAAGGGGGATAAAATATTTTTTTGCTATCTCACTCGTCTTCTTTATATTTTCCATGGATACTGGTTGACCACCAACTGTGTTGTTTGTTATTGTGATCATTATCAATGGTATGTTATATCTATTATCACTCACAAAATTTTCAAGCTTTTCAATATCCATGTTTCCTTTGAATGGGATATTTTTTTCTGTATTACATGCATCTTCAACAACAAAATCTTTAGGGACACCACCAACAAATTTTATGTTTGCATGAGTTGTATCAAAATGAGAATTGTTTGGAACAATATTTCCAGATTTCACAATATTAGTGAACAGTATATGTTCTCCAGGTCTGCCTTGATGCACTGGGACAAAATGCTTAAAGCCAAAGATGTCTTTCACAGCTTTTTCTAACATATAATAACTGTTACTTCCAGCATAAGCCTGTTTAGTCGTTAACATCGCTGCCCATTGTTCATCACTCATCGCAGCTGTTCCGCTGTCTGTTAACAAATCTATGAAAATATCGTCTATCTTGAGATTAAAGACATTGAAACCTGCTTCTTCGATTAACCTTTCTCTTTCATCTTTAGGAGGTAATCTTATCTTCTCTATCATCTTTATTTTGAAAGGTTCAGGGTCCATGAATAACACAATAATAAAAAAAATTATGGCGGATTATAAATTTAAGGTTAATTTTGTTGTATACCGAACAACCAATCTTAAATATTTTACATCAATATATATTCTATGTCTAATGTTATCCGAGTCAGTGCTCGTTCTAAACACCTTAAACCGGCCCTTCAACCCCCGAGACAATTAATAAAAGAATTGAAAGCGAGTGATAAACAGATTCACTACTTAAACATCGGTGATCCTAATGTGTTCGATTTTGACATTCCCACATACTTAAAAAAAAGGGCGGCTGAAGTTGCATTGGAGGGGTCTGGACATTACTCAGGTCCTTTTGGAGACGAAGATCTAAGAGAAGCGATAGTTAAGAGGGAAAAGAAAAAAAATAACCTAGACTTAACAATCGATGATGTAATAGTTACTCTCGGGATTAGTGAGGCAATAAAAGTTCTCTTTGGAGCTTTAATAGATCCTGGGGATGAAATTCTTGTGCCAGGACCCACGTTCCCTCCATACAGAGACCGGATAAAATATTTTGGCGGTAAGCCAGTTGCCTACAGAACAATTGAAGAAAATGGTTGGAATCCTGATGTCGATGATTTAAGAGAAAAAATAACTGATAGGACTAGAGCGATAGTGATAATAAATCCAAACAACCCCACTGGTGCTGTATACCCTAGAAACATCCTAGAGGAAATGGTGGGTGCGGCTGAAGAAAAAGAATTATTCATTATCTCTGATGAAGTATACGATGACTTAGTTTACGGGGAAACTCCATACATTGGAGTATCTTCTTTAACCAAAAATGTTCCTGTTATAGGTTTTAATGGATTTTCTAAAGTTTACAGTGCTTGCGGCTGGAGAGTTGGTTATATGTCTTTTCATGATCCAACCAACAGATTGAGGGATTTAAAGAATACTATTATAGATGATTTAGGTGAGAGACTCTCCGCTTGTACACTAACTATGAAGGCATGTGCTGTTGCGTTTTCAGGCCCACAAAATCATATAAAGGAGATGACCGAAAAGTTAAAAAAAAGAGCTGAATTTTATCACAAAAGATTTAAAGAAATGCCTGGAATAGAAGCACAAAAACCAGAAGGGGCGTTCTATATATTTCCAAGCTATCCGGGTGGGGTGTGGAAAACGGATTATGAATTTAGGGATGATGTCCTAAAAAATACTGGTATAGTCTTTGCCCCGGGTAATGGATTTTGTCCGATTTATGGTGATCATCATTTCCGTTCTGTTACTTTGCCACCGATTGGAATGATGGAAGAACCCCTCAACAAATTAGAAAAGTTCATGTACAGCAGACTATAAGAATTTTTAAATAATTCTTATCATTAAATGATGTTATGCAAAATCCTATCCAGCCCAGCACTCGAGCCAGAAACCTTGAGTCGACTCTTCGAGATCTAGCAGCTCGAGCCCTTGAACTAAAACCGAAATTCGATAAAGAAGGTAAGAAGATTTATTTCTTTAACTTGGGTGATCCCAACAAGTTTGATTTTGATACTCCACAATACATGAAAGATGCATTAATCAAAGCATTGAAAGAAGGAGCAGGGTATTATTCTGTTTCACGTGGAGACTTAGAGTTGATAAAAGCTATAGTTAAAAGAGAGAATAAAAAGAATAGCCTGAGTCTCACTGAAAAAGATGTGGTGGTCACTGAAGGGGTGAGTGAGGGTGTACATTTTCTATTCGAGGCATTATGCGAACCAGGAGATGAGATTCTTTTACCAGGACCTTCCTATCCTCCTTATATTCAGCACATACAACTTTCTGGAGCTAAACCTATTCCATACAGAACAGTCGAAGAAAATGGATGGAATCCTGATGTCGATGATTTAAGAGAAAAAATAACTGATAAGACTAGAGCGATAGTGATAATAAATCCAAACAATCCAACAGGAGCAGTATACTCTGAGTCCATACTTAAAGAAATGGTAAGCATAGCCGTTGAGAATGACATACTACTCATTTCTGATGAGATATATGACCGAATGGTGTTTGGAAAGACTGAGCATGTTGGATTATCTTCTCTTGTAAAGGATGCTCCTGTCGTGGGTTTAAATGGTTTCTCAAAAATTTACTTGGCTCCGGGATGGAGATGTGGCTATGTATTTTTCCATGACCCTACTGAAAGATTAGAAAAATTAAAGTATGCGATTATTCAGTTGGCCAGACAAAGATTGTGTGCTTGCACGCCTATAATGAAGGCGTGTGCTGTTGCTTTTTCAGGTCCACAGGATCATGTAGAAGAGACAAACAAAAAATTGAAGGAGAGAGCTGAATTTGCCCATAAGAGATTGAACGAAATAGATGGAATAGAAACACAAAAACCAGAAGGGGCGTTCTATATATTTCCTAGGGTTGACCTAAGAGGAAGATGGAAAACAGACAAAGAGTTTTGTTTAGATGTTTTGGAGCATACTGGTCTAGTAATACCTAATGGTTCAGGATTTTGTCCGATTTATGGTAAAGATCACTTCCGTTCTGTTATCTTACCACCTGTTGAAATAATGGACGAAGCTTTCGGTAAACTAGAAACTTTCATGAAAAAATAAAATTATTAACCTGAAAAGACGATAATTTATTTATGAAAAGACCTTCGAAGGGAAGAATTTTCAAGACAATAATATTATTATTTCTCATAATAGTGGGTACTGTTCTTATTTGGAGATCTATATGGGAAATTTCAGAGGAATACTTATCGCCGGGAGTTAGTTTTGCATTGGGTGTGTTGATATTGATTGGTGTTGGATTTTACTCAAAGAGATTTTTATTATCACATCTATGATTTTCTGATTATTCTCACGAAAAACCCTTTAGACGCTTTCGTGACAAAATCGTTCATTAATTTCTTATAATGTCCGTCTATTTTTGATAATTTTACTGCTTCGTTATCAATCAAAACTTTTGGATCAGTGCATCTTACTTTAGATTTCAAATGATAATCATAATTTTCTTTGTCTTCAACTATATCCAAGTAAGAAATAGCATCCAACATATTTAATATTGCTTTGTCTTTTGATTTTTCCAGTTGATTTATAACTCCCAGATCAGTTGTAAACAAATCAGATTCTTCTATAATACCTCTTCGGATAGCCAATTTCAAAATATCTGAAATTTTTCTATACAGAGCTGCTTGGAATGGGTTACAGTAAAACCTTGTATTAGCTTCTATGTATTTTTCAGCGAATAATTTCGCCGTATCTTTTTGATAAAAAACGAACTCTTTCTTAAAGACCGTTAACGCATTTAAAATCTCGTTGTGTCTTTCCCTGAGAACACGATCGTAAAGATACATATCCCTCAAGAAATAATCGATTCTATCAGCACACAAATCTGGCAGTTCTGTTTCTAAAAGAGTGAATTTTTCAATATCGAGTATATCATTTATATCGATGCCATAATTTTTTAGAATGGGCGATATATCAGAGTTGAGTATCGTTTTTTCATGAAATTTTTCATGATGATCCTGCTGAAGTTCACGATTAAATATGAAATCGGTTGCATGGGAAAAAACCATATGTGAGATATCATGCAGAAGTCCAGCTATCTGTTCTTCTAAAGAAGCATTGAATTTTTTGAGAAGTAGACAAACCCCAACAGAATGATCAAACCTTGTTATTCTATAATTGGCTGATTCATGGTTTGTCTTTAGTAAAATTGCTGGGCCCCATTGATTAACTTCCTTTAACCTACCCATTGCTTTAGTTTGCATTAAGTTTATGAGGACTTTTTCTTCTATAGGAACTGAGCCATACACAGCATCATTGTAAATCATAAACATTTAATTAAAAAGAAGATATAAAAAATTAGTCTACTAGCCATCTCACAAATCTTTTCAACAGACCTTTCTTTTCGATTATTTCTTCTTGATATTTTCTTCCACCCAGTATAGCAGCTAATTTTTTAATTTCGACAGCAGCAGGAGAATAAGGAGAAAATTCGATTAAAGGTTTTTTAGCAGCGATACTTAGAGCAATATTCGGGTCTTCAGGAATTTCAGCTATTATCGGAACTCGTAATAAGTTTCTAACTTCATCCTTTGTTAATTCCAATGGTTTTCTTTTTACTCTGTTGATCACGACTCCAATTATTTTTACATTGGTTTCTTTAGCGATGCTCAGTATTTTTAACGCATCCGTCACTGAAGGTAAATTAGGATTAGTGACTATGATAGCCTCATCGGAAGCTGCCAAGGCAGAAATGGCTTCCCTACCTAATCCAGCTGCACAATCTAGAATAACATAATCTGCTTTTCCAATCAAGTTCAAACTTATTTCTGGCAATCGACCAACATCAACATCTCTAAGGTCGTTTAAACTTAAACTGGCAGGAATTACTTTGAAACCATAAGGATGAGGATAGATAGCATCTTTCAGTCTACTTTCTCCCTTGAGTACGTTATGCAACGTATTCGGAGTTAAGTGCATACCCAGATGCAGGCCTAGATTAGGAGTTGTCAAATTAGCGTCCATCACGATTACCTTCTCGCCAAAATCAGTTAATGCCGCGGCCAGGTTAGAAGAGAGTGTGGTTTTACCAACACCACCTTTACCAGAAGCAAGAATGATGAGTCTAGTCATCCAATCAATTTAATTTTATTATCTCTTTTAATTAAAGTTAACGCTTAAACACTAATAAATAATCGGAATTAAAGAACATATTCGAGTGAACAGAATCGTCTCATTTCTTAAACAAAAACTTATAAACCATCAGAAACCCAAAAAATGGAATAAGGAGGTTATGAATAAATGGTTAAAGTTAACTACGAAGAGGCTATAAAGAAACCCTTTACGGATTTAATAAAACTAATAATCGGTATTATACTGAGTATTATTCCGATAATACATTGGTTGGCCAAGGGATTCATACTTGAATGCTCAGGGATGGGAAAAACTAAACCTTCTAAAAAAATGCCAGAATGGAAAGGTTGGGGATACTTATTCGTGAAAGGGTTGGCATCCGACATAATACTACTGATATACGCTATTCCGGCTATATTAGTGTTTTTGTTAGGTGCGGGTAGTTTTGTCGGGGCTTTAGCTGAGGGTGCTCTTACAACAGGATCACCAGAGACTATATCACAGATAATGTCACAAAACTGGTATTTAGCGATGCCCATACTACTACAAGTGGCTCCAATAATGATACTAGGGTTCATTTTGTTGCTAATAGCATTTTATCTGACCCCGGTAGCAGTTCTAAACTACTTGAAAACTAAAAAATTCAGTGAAGCATTCAGTTTAAACAAGATAACCAAGAGGGCTTTTAGTGCAGACTATTTTGTTGTTTGGGTGATAGCATTGATATTAACAGCGATTGTTTCATTCATATTTTCTATAATTCCAGCGATAGGACCACAAATAGCCGTCTTTATCACAGGAGTAATAGCTTATAGCCTATACGGACAAGTCGTCAAAAAACTTTAAATTTTTTATTTTTGTTTTTTAGTTTTTTTTAGGTGTTTTTATAGAATAATATTTACTTCTATTTTAGGAATGATGAATTATGTCTCTCGAAGAATATAAAAAAATGAGAAATTTCAAGAAAACTAATGAACCTGAAGGAAAAACAAAACCAGGTAAAAATAACATCTACGTGATTCAGAAGCATGCTGCCTCACATCTTCATTACGATTTAAGATTGGAAATGGATGGTGTGTTAAAGAGTTGGGCGATCCCTAAAAATCCTCCAACAAGAAAAGGTATCAAAAGACTGGCGATTCAAACAGAAGATCATCCTGTTGATTATGCTAATTTCAAAGGAGTGATTCCTAAAGGTCAATATGGGGCAGGGAAAGTTGAGATTTGGTGTATAGGAACTTATGAGTTAGAGAAAAGAAAAGATGATAAAATAATCGTAAGAATAAAAGGAAAGAAATTGAGTGGTCGATATTGTTTGATTAAATTGAAGGGGCAAGAGAAAAACTGGCTCTTCTTCAAATGTTAGGATTTTTAAACCTGAGGAGTGATATAATTTATATGAATTTAATTGAAAAGATCAAGAAAAATCAGAGTAGAAAGGAATGGATTTTAACTTTCATCACTCTGGTGATTTTCGCTTGTGTTTACATCTTCATATTGTATTCAGTGTTCAAAACAAATGGCTGTGCAGGCTGTATTTAACTGAATTCTTGAAAGTTTAAATATAGAATTTTAAAAAAATAATTATGAACAAACGGTTAGAACTTTTTGTCGAATTCTTGGTATTCGGAATTGTAATGGGTATAGTCGAAGACATGATTGCGGTAACTGTTGTTACAGGGGAAACCATAACATGGAGAGCAGTTTGCATAATAACACTAGTTGCTATTCCTTTTGCAGCTATTGGAGAATTAATAGTCGATAGGATAGAATTCACACGAAAAAAATCTAAAAAATAGTTTTATGGGCCTGAAGGGATTCGAACCCTCGACCTTGTGGTTAGAAGCCACCTGCTCTATCCAAACTGAGCTACAGGCCCGTCATACATATAAAACATATCATTTTTATAAATTATTAATTTCAAACTTCAAGTAGATATTGTAAGGTGATTGTTATTGTTGACCCAAATTTCAAAACGATAGAACAGAAATGGAAACGGATATGGGCAGATAAAAAAATCTTTGAAGCCAATCCAGATGATAGAGAAAAATGGTTCGTGAATTCACCCTTCCCTTATGTTAATTCTAGTCTTCATCTTGGTCACGGTTTCACGTACACAAGGATAGATGTCATGGCAAGATTCAAGAGAATGCAAGGTTACAATGTTTTATTCCCATTCGCTTACCATGCAACAGGAGAACCAATAGTTGGAGTATCCAAAAGAATCGAAAAGGGCGATCCAGATCAAATAAAAATGCTTATAGACGCTGGTGTAACAAAAAAAGAAGTAAAGAAATTTAAAGGTCCTAAATACGCTGTTAGGTATTGGGAAAAAAGAATAAAACATGATGTTGATAATCTTGGTGTTGGAATAGATTGGCGGAGAAGCTTTACGACTATAGACTCAAATTTCAATCGTTTTATAGAGTGGCAATACCGTCTTCTGAAAAATAAAGGTTATGTTGTCCAAGGAACTCACCCAGTGGTTTGGTGTCCTAACTGTAAAAGTCCTACTGGTGATCATGATAGACTTCGTGGAGAAGGAGAAACTCCTGTCAATTACGTAGTGCTCAAATTCAAGCTTCCTTCCGGTGAAATATTACCGATGGCAACTCTAAGACCAGAAACTATATACGGAGTGACAAATGTCTGGGTTAATCCTGAGGTTGAATATGTAAAAGCTAAAGTGAATGATGAGATGTGGATAATCAGTAAAAGTTGTGCAGAAAAATTAAAGGATCAGTTGTATTCTGTTCAAATCAAAGGCAAGATAAAAGGAAAGGTATTGGTCGGTAAAAACTGTATTAATCCTATTTTAATGAACGAAATATTAATTTTGCCTGCTGGCTTCGTTGACCCTGAAAATGCGACTGGTTTGGTGATGTCAGTTCCCTCACATGCACCATATGACTGGATTGGTTTAAAGGATTTGATTGCAAATGAAATTTATCTGAAAAAATTCAAAGTTGCTGTAAATGAAGTAAAAAAAATAAAACCAATATCAGTCGTTAAAACTCCTGGATTGGGTGAACATCCTGCTGTTGATCTATGTGAAAAATTTAGTATCAAAAATCAGAATGAGATTGGAAAATTGGATAAAGCAACTAACATGCTTTATAAGAAAGAATTCCACCAAGGTGTTTTAAAAGAAATATGTGGTGAGTATCAAGGTCAAAAAGTTTCTCAAGTCAAAGATGATTTATCTAAAGATTTCCAGAAAATAAATGCAGCTGCAAATATGTGGGGTCCTTCTGGAGAAGTAGTATGTAGATGCGGAACGAAATGCCATGTTAAAATCTTGGAAAACCAATGGTTCTTGAAATTCTCGAACGAAGCATGGAAAGAGAAAGCCAGGATATGTTTGAGGTCGATGAAAATTTATCCTGAGGAAGCTAGAAAGAATTTTGAAGGTATAATAGAATGGTTACAAGAAAAGGCATGTGCAAGAAAGTCTGGTTTAGGAACAAGATTGCCATGGGATAAAGAATGGATTGTTGAAACCCTCAGTGATTCTGTCATTTACATGGCTTACTACACCATCGCAAAATACATCAACTCTGAAAAGATTGAGCCGGATCAGTTAGATGATAGTGTCTTTAATTTTATCTTTTATGATTTGGGAGATATTGAAAAGATATCAGAAGGTACAGGGATAAGTAAAGAATTTCTACAAAAAATGAAAGAAGAATTCAATTATTGGTATGGTTTTGATTTAAGAGGATCTGCTAAAGAGTTGATACCTAACCATTTGACTTTCTGTATTTTCCATCACACTGCTGTTTGGCCTGATGAAAAACGGTGGCCTAAAGCATTCACAGTTAATGGGATGCTCAATATAGAAGGAGAAAAAATGAGTAAGTCTAAGGGCAACTTTATTTTGTTACAAGAAGCTCTAGGCAAATATACGGCAGATGCAACAAGAATAACTTTGATGGATTCGGCTGAAGGTTTGAGTGATGCTAATTGGTCGGAGAGGGATGTAATCGCCTGGAAGAATAAACTCGCGTTGTTCTATAATTTAGTTGATAAGTGCTACGATAAAGGAAAGGTCATGCTTAAACGACCTATCGATACTTGGTTGATATCCAGGATTCAAGAGCATGTCAAAAAGATAACCGGACATCTTGAAAAGACCGAGAACAGATCTGCTTTAACACACTTTCATCAGATGATTAATGATTTACAATGGTACTTAAAGAGAAACGAAGAAAAGAACAAATCGAGTATCAATTATGCTCTAGAAACTATAACAAAGTTTTTGAGTCTTTATTCGCCTTTTATCTCAGAAGAGATCTGGAGTAGAATGGGTAAAAGTAATCTCATTTGTCTTGAGAAGTGGCCCGAGTTCGACGAGAGGAAAATCGATACTGAAATTCTAAAACAAGAAGAAATATTCAGAAAAATCTGTGAAGATATTAAACAAGTGGTAAAACTCTCGAAGAGGAACAAAGATCTTTATCTTTATATGTCGACCGAAAAGGAATTGCTATCACTACAACAATCCACGAGTTTCTTGAAGAAAGAACTCGGCTTTGAAAAAGTAAAAATTTTCTTGGCTAAGGATTCGAAAAAGTACGATCCTGAAGATAAAGCCAAAAGAGCTAAGTTTGGAAAGCCAGGCATTTATATAGAATGAAAATAAATTCGGCAAAATTTATATAAAAACAGAATAAGAAAAAAAGAAAAAAACAATGATTAAAAATTATTAAATTTGTTATCTCTTTTTCTTCTTTTTCTTCCTCTTAGCCAACTAGTCCACCTCCGACGTATAACTTCTGAGATATTTTTAATCTCTTGTATTATTTTTGTAATTTAAAGTTTAAATTCTTTTATTAAAACTTTCAATATTTTTTATTTGGTCAACGGAAAGACAATAAATAGTTCAAAATTTTGATATCTGTGGGTGTATAATTTTGACTCAGAAATTTAAACTAGAAATCCAAAATTATATTTAAGTGATATCTTTGTGGCACAACACAATATTGTTGGTTGACAACGGGAGCAAACATACACCAGATATAATAAATTTCTTAAGAAGTAGAAAGAAGATAATCGTACGTGTTGATCCTTATAAATTCAATTTGAAAAGACTGAAATCAGAGAAGATTGATGGTGTTATTCTAACAGGCGGGAGTAGAAAAATTATCAAAAAGAAGGGAGACTTCAACTTCAGCGTCATAAGGCTGTTTAAGAGAAAACCCATACTAGGAATTTGTTTAGGTCATGAATTCCTCATCGAGTACTATAAAGGCGGTATATACAAGATGAATTTGAGGTCTCAGGGCTATTCTTACATCAATATTAGAAAAAATAATAGACTAATTAAAGGAAAGAAGAAGCTCTACGTCTATAAAGGACATAGCTTCGCTGCTGGAATAATACCTGATTCTTTCGAGCAACTAGCTTGGTCTTCAGATTGTGAGAACGAAATGATTGAGCATAAGACATATCCACATTATGGTGTCCAATTTCATCCAGAGATGAATCCCACTGGACATGAAATACTCGATAATTTCTTGGAGATATGTAGAAAAGCGGCTTAAGTTTTCTTCCATTCCATCTCTATAGCATTATCGCCGTTCTTGTAGTATTTCTTGATCTTTCTTTTATATTTGAAACCGAGACGCTTTAAAAATTTCAAAGCATTAACATTATCTTCTCTAGTTCTAGAAATAAATCTCTTGGATTTTTTTGTGGCCTCTTTGAACAACATTTTGCCAATATTTTTTCCACGATAATCAGGATGGATTACTAAGTTCATCGCTAACTCCCCCTTAACCATGATATAACCGACAACCTTTCTTCCTTCAACTGCGACTAGGATATTCTTTAAATTCTTATTGAAATAATTCAAAGAATGGACGGCCTTCAGAGAAACGTCGTCTATCTCTTTAATCGATCCTATATCTTTCTTTTCTCCCTTTCGTATTATCATCCACGTCCCTAAAAATTATAAAAGAATAGTTTATCTTTTTTTTGCTGAGGTTGATTTTGACCGACTACCTTTGCCTTTTCGAGCTCTTCCTGACCTTTTTCTGCTAAATAATAATTTTATCCTATCCAAAATACTTAGTGATCTGTATCTCCTTCCTGCTAGACGAGCTGCCAATTCTTTAAAAACAATACTGGCAGGAGATCGTGGTTCGTATAAAACAACAGGTATTTTAGTTGCAATGGATTCTGGGATTTTCTCATCTTCAGGTATTTTTGCGATAATTGGAACTTTCATTGTAGCAGCAATTTCATTTTCACTAAACCCATAGGACCTATTACGAGCCCTATTAAGAATGATTCCAAGTACTGGTTTCTTCATTTTTTTCGCTAATTCTATCGATTTCATAGATGTGGTGATGGATGGTAAATCTGGGGTTGTTATAATCAACAATTTATCCACAGCTCTCATAACATCCAAGACCTCCTCACCTAGACCAGGGGCTGAATCTATTAGGATTATTTCATATTGATTAGCCAAGCTCTTAACTTTTCTCCAAAGATGGTTAGTGCTGATTTTTTCTTTAAATGTTAGGGAAGACGGAATAATGTGTAAACCAGTTTCATGTACATATGTTATTTTATCGAGCGATAGATCATTATTCAAGGCATCCTGAAGTGTTATTGGGGGATAAACTAGATCGAGATGTAAATTCAAATTAGCAGTAATTATATTTCCATCCAAAACTAAAATTTTCTTTCCAAACTCATTTACTAGAGCAACCCCAAGATTGGCAACAGTAGTAGTTTTTCCTACCCCACCTTTACCAGAGATTATTCCCAATATTTTTCCTTTCATCCTCTCTTTCTCATACGTTTTTTGATATTTTTCATTATCTCTAGGTTTTTCCTATATACATATATTTTGTAATTTCTCTTATAAAGTATCAGGGTCACCACAATTATTGTCGGTATCGAGACTCCTGCTGTCAGAGATAATATGACACTTGTTTCTATTCCGATTCCTTTCTTTGTGATTGCCCTGAAGATATCAGAACCTGTCCCGACAGTACCATCGTATTTTACTGTCGCATAGAGCACATAATTACCAGGTTCTATATCGAATGGAACATCTAAGCTCCTAGCAATCGAGACCTGCATCTCAACAGCTAGAGTTTCATGTTCACTGACTATAACATTTCCTGCGAGATCTTGGAGCCCATATTCAACATCCACATCCACTCGCCCTGTTCTTTTGACATTGTATATTATTAACTGCACTAGCACTTCTTCACCCGGTAAAACCTCTTTATATTTTTGAGGTATTTCCACATCTATGTCAAACAATGCCTCCATCGACTCAATCTCTACTACGACAGTAATTACTTTTTCGATTCCATCTCCTGTTACTACAACCTCTCCTGGGAAGACACCTGGTTCCTGTTCTTCTGATACAAAGAAGTTCAGTTGAATACTCTTCGCTTTACCCATGCCGAGGTCAAACGTATACTCACTCACACCTCCAGGAAAGACTAGGAAGTCTTCAAGGTTTTTCAAGTTTACAGTCATGGTTAAATCTGTGTCACCCGTATTTGAGATATTTATTAGTCTCTTCTCAATTCCATCGGGTTTTAGCACAACTTTTATGAAATCTTTATCGATCGTGAAGTCTAACCTCTTCGCAACGACTATAGGACCCCCTGTAATTGGTGGTCCGCCGCCTGAAGGTACTGTTGTCGTAGGTACATCACAAGGTTCTGACTGACAAGCATTACTACACCAATAATAACCTACTGATTCGCAGGATGATTGTGTAAGGAACATCCAAGGTGGAAATAGTAATCTGAATCTTAACCAAATCGGAGAAAATATGTTTCTGAATACGCTGGCTACTCTAGATGTGATTAGACTAAGATTAGTAGCTTGACTCACTGTTCTGGGAACTGTACGAATTTTTTGAACAAACTGATTTATAGCAAAATAAACACTAAATATTTTTTCATAAACTTGTGAAGTCATACTGGTAATAAATCCAGTGATGTTCAAACTCTGACTTAATACTCTTGAAATCTCGGTTAACCTCGTCATAACATCTGAAATTACGAACGAGCCTGTCATAGTTCTGCTAGCATAAAATAATCTGCGAATAATATCTGATACCATTATCGTGGTGGATACTATTCTTTCGTAAAACTGTGAAATCCTTCCTCCTATTGCACTAGTAGCTACTAAAATGGATTGGGGTATCGTCCTCGAGATATAAGTTATTCTTGTTATCAGACTAGTCGTACTAAAACTTTGGCTTAATACTCGGGTTATGGATCCCAATCTTGTTATCAGACTAGTCGTACTAAAACTTTGGCTAACAACTCTAGTAAGCAACCTAAACCTATCAACTATCGACATCAAATTAACTGCCTGACCCACTGTTCTGAAGAAAGAAGATAGTCTGGTTGTAATATTTCCTATATTCAAGCTCTGACTCGTTGATCTGAACATAAACGATATTCTTGAAACCATTTGTGATATACTCAAAGCGACATTAACTATTCTCTCATAAGTCTTAAACGTTCTTGATGTTATCTGGGATAATATCGATATACTTTGAGTCAGAGTTCTAAAAACAGAAGTTAACCTAGTTGCAACATTAGTTAGACCTAAATTTTGACTTAAATTTCTTATAGCATCTACTATCCTTCCTGTTAAAATATTCGCGTTAAGAGTTTGAGTCAACAATCGGAATATATTAGCAATTCGTTCGCTCAATGAAGATACAGAAAAGCTTTGTGAAATTAGTTTACTTATTAGCGTGAATTTCCCTGTAACAGCGTTTGTAGTAAAATATTCACTCGTTTGTCTCAGTATTGTTGCTAATCTAGTTATAACTGCATTTGCGGTTAACGATTGTGACAGTTCTCTAAAAATAGTCTTTAGTTTAGTAGCTATCGCATTCATCGATAATGTTTGTGATAAAATTCTAACACTAGAATATATTTTTTTAATTGCATCGTTTATGTTCAATGTCTCACTTAGAATTTTTGGCATAGATTTCACTCTTTCGATTACACTATTCATATTAAAGAATTGTGCAATTTCCTTACTCAAGGAACTGCTTTTTTCTATCATGTTCGTTATTCCGATGGATTGGGTTATAGTCTTTGATAGTGTTCTCAGCATAGATATCACATCGCTTATACCCATTGCTTGAGTTATTGTTCTTGGAATAGAACGTAATCTTGTTATTATTCCATTTATGCCCAATGACTGACTAAATGTCCTAAAACCAGAAGTCAATCTTTCGTTAATAGCTGATATGTTTATGGATAGACCTACAAATCTCCTAGTTAATGCTAGTATGACGTCTGTTGTTATTTTTGTCAGGAGACTTAGTGATTGGGTGATTGTCCGCGAGATATTCTGTAGTGGCTCTATTAAAGTATTAATTTGTAGGGATTGGGCTATCATTCTTGGCAGATTCTTTATTTTTTCAATAACAGTCTGGATTGCCATGCTTTGAGGTAAAGTTTTTAAAAAGGTTTGGATTCTTTCTATAGCAGTGTTCAGAGCGAATGATTGAGTCAATAATTTAAAATTAGAATAAATCTTCCCAATTAAGACACTCATATTAACGGCTTGGGTTATTGCTCTGAGCCTATTGTATATATTTGAAACAACAACATTAACATTTAGCGGTTGGGTTGTGTTTTTGAATATCAGTATCATGCTCTTAATTGCATCAGTTATACCTATGCTCTGACTTAAAGCTCTTAAAAAAGAATGTATCTTTGTTGCTGTCTCGCTTATGCCCAATGACTGACTAAACGTTCTAAAGCCAGAGGTCAATCTTTCGTTAATAGCTGATATGTTTATGGATAGACCTATAAATCTCTTGGCTACTGCTGTTATGATGTCTGTTGTTATTTTTGTCAGGAGACTTAGTGATTGGGTGATTGTCCGCGAGATATTCTGTAGTGGCTCTATTAAAGTATTAATTTGTAAAGATTGGGCTATCGCTCTTGGCAGATTCTTTATTTTTTCAATAACAGTCTGGATTGCCATGCTTTGAGGTAAGAATACGAAGGAGCCTTGTGTTCTTATGTTTGAAGCTATGTAAGCAATAGATAGAGTTTCCATTCTGATAGAATCTGAACTTCTTGGTGCTGAAAGGGATAAGGAAATGCTTTGGCCGATATTCCTATATTCTACTATTCCTGTTATTGCAATGGTAGTATTGGCTTGATAATATTCGGATGCATTATAGTAAAGAGTTGAATTATCAGTGATGTTACACTTCGGATAATAATCTTCTGTAGATAAACCGCTAGTATCCCAATACCAGATGGCATGCCCAGTGGAATTTGTATAATTAACTCCAAGATAACTTGAGCCACTAGCACTCTCGTTATAGAAATAAACATCATATCCAGCTATTGGACCTGAACCAGTAGTATTGGTATCATTGACAAAACAGACTAATTTAACTGTATCTCCTTTACTAACAGATCCACCATCAGGAGAAGTCCAAGTTATGTTAGACCAGCCCCACATTGTGAAGTTTATTATCTGGCCCTGGTTAAGAGTACTGTTATCTTTTCCAGAAGTGTCATTTGCATATATTATCCAACCTATTACTCTTGGCTCACCCGTTTGATTTTGCCAAGTAAAATTAACCGTTATTGGCCCTGTACCGCTGATGTCTCTTGGTGAGCCATAGACTCCTTCTGTATAATTTGTACCTGTACTGTCAGTTTCATTTGTCCAAAGCCAAGCAAAATCTAGATTAGTATCATCCTCCCATACAGTAGATATGTTGACCACATCGCCTCTGTATATTTTATAGCTACTGTTGTCTTGTGCCTGCGACCAAGTTGGTGGTGTTGCGTCTGATGGTGCATAAGTAACACTTATATTAACTAAATCGCTTCTAAATGTTGGGTTTTTGTTACCTGAATCAACTGCTACAATTATTAAGTATCCACTAGAATTTACATAAACATTATTTAGTTCAGAGATATTCGAACCTGTTACGATACCATCCTGTGTTGTTTGCCCATGGCTTCCTATAAGCACCCATGCGGCAGGATCTGTCCAATTCCAAAAATAGAGTTCATTACTTCCTTTGTCACCATAACCCTCCCAATAAAAGTCTATTTTAGATATTGTAGAAACATCTTCATCAATTTTGAACTCAAAAGTATGGGCTGGGTTTATAGCTGCACCACCACCACCAGTTTCTATTCTTTGGTCATTGCTAGCTTCCATGTCGGTGTATTCAGAAGTTGCGAGTTCATAGTCCCTTTGATATGGGCCTACAGGAGGACCATCATTCCCAGCAGAAGTATTAACATGAAAACCCCAAAAATTTGTACCTGCAGCAGTCGAATTGTAGATATGAACACTTGCAAAAACATTTGGAGAAAATAGAATAAGGAAAAATGTAACTGATAAGCAAAGTATAACTAATTTTTTATTCATTTCCTTTCCAACCTCTCACCTTGAATAATTTGGCCATACCAATATCTCTACGAACGACTTTTCTCTCTGCTTCGAGAACGGCTAAATATTTAGAAGAAGTAGAATAATGGATCCTTAGAATTTTAGAAACATCAGTTATCGTTAAACCGCCCTCTTGTTTCTGAAGTAGTTTCAAGATTCTATTTTTTATCAACATTGATTAACAACCTTCGCTACTAATGTTAACTGTTAATAATATATATCGATTCGACCGTTAATAAAACCATTCCAACAGAAAACTAGTGTTTAAAGTTTCTAAAAATCAATATTTTATTATATGCTAGACTGGATTTTAAAGCCATTTGATCGGAATATAAGCTACAAGAGATTGGCTGGTATTTGGTTTTTATTCTTCATAACTGGGATAACATTAACAACATTGTTAACGCCACTGTCTCCTTCATTCATAAAAACAGAAGAACAGATAGTATCTACATTTTGTACGCCGTTAAATATGTTAGAAGTTGGTATAGCGTTTTTCACAGAAACCATGATATTTTTTCTGTTGCCGTACAAACTGAAAGGTAAGAAGGGTGCTATGGTTGGTATAGCTGTGTGGATAGGACTTCATCTGCTCAGCAAGAACATACCAATCGTCTTATACATATCATTAATGGGTTATTTCTACTACCGCTGTTTAGAAATAGGAAGATGGAAGGCCATAATGGTTTTTCACTTCATACCCAATTTTTTGGGAATTTTGAGCTGCCTTTAAATATCAAAATCATAAATAAAATTAGGGGGGTTGGCTTGAGATACAAAAAATTCATCTTCTGGTTAATCATATTCTTTGGCTACATAGCATTTTTACATCTCCTCTCTACCCCAGTTGAGACATCAACAGCAGGAACGGTAAAAGAGGGGTTTAGTGGAGGCCCTTTCGTAGTTCCAGGAATAAGCAATACAGTTAGTGTTCAAATAATTCGAGCACCGAGAGAATACTGGTTTGGCATTATCAAAGCGCCAGCATATGTGCTCGGAATGAACATAGATTCGTTAAATCATTTAGTTATCGATTATGCTATGCCTTTGCTTCTTTTGGTTTTCATTGTATGGGGAGTTATTACGCATTTTAAGGGAGGAAGTAGAGGTTCAGTTTTAGCCGGTTTTGAAGAATTTAAAGGAATGCGGTTTGTTGAAACAATAGAGGAGGGAGAAAATATGAATAAAGGCGTGTTTATGAATAAAAAGGTGTTAAAGGGGTTGGCAAGAGGCTTAGGTATTGGAATTTTGCTCGCTTTCTTTGCTTTTTTACTCGGAGATAGTCCTACCATAGCCGTACTATTGCTAGTACTCTACATGGAAATCAGACTAGGGGAGTAAATATATTTAAGGGAAAAAATACGAAATATAAGATAAGAGAACATGAAAAAATATTTGTTATTAGCATTGGTTTTAGTTTTAGTAGTAGGGGCTTTTCTAGCAAGTCAATTCACAAGCATGGTATCCATACCTGGTGCTATAAATGAAGGACTGGAACATGGTGGTGCGACATGCTATCAAATCATTAGAGCAAATGGTATGACAGAGGATCTAGGCTGCAGACACAACCTTTTCATGGATGATGGTAAAAGGTTTTTGGCGAATCAAACAGGCACAAACCCATCTACAAATAAGATAGATGAGATGTGGTTGGGTAATAGCAATTTCAGTGGGGGTTCTAGTGCGGCAAACTTCGATTCTGGGACAACTGTTTATGGCGATGGTACTTACGGCTTGAATGCATCAAACTGCACGGGCTTCCATTTAGGAAATTGGGCAATCGGAGGAACTGGGGTAGGGAATATAACTGCAAGTTGTTTATGGACTGCTGCTCAAACAGCTACAGTCTGGTCAACTGCACTAAACTGCTCGGATTGTTCAGAAAGCACTGAGTTTTTTGCAGTAAACAATTTCACGACAGTCGCTACGCTCGGAGTAGGCGACCAGTTGAACGTGACTTGGTACGTGTGGAGCTCTTAGAAGTAGCCAATAATTAAAAAACAAGAAAATCAATTCTTGTTTTTTATTCTATTATTTGACTCTGGATTAGAGATAATTTTATTGGCTTTCCTTGTGTTCGCCCCATTTTTCATAAAGTTTCGTCCATTCATCCTCTTCTTTACGTCTATGTGTGAACAGAAACATTATTATCAGTACAGTTACGATTATTACTAAACTTAAAAATTGGTATATCAATGATTCCATTTTGAACATCCCTTCTTCAATCGTCCTCGTTGTTCCTAATACGACAAGGCTCGAAGGTTCCCGAATGGAGGTTTCTTTGGCTGCTGATATAAATTCGATTGTATATTCCCCGGCATGCGCATCCCAAGGGACATCTAGACCAACGATGAACATCCTTGATTTGTTAGGTTCTACCTCATAGATAGTAGAAGGCCATCTATTCAACCACTTTAAAGGAATACCTTTTGTGATAATTTGAAGATCATGGACTGAATCATTCCCTATGTTGTCGACGGTAATACTCAGATCCTTTGATTTTCCTTGCTCAATCTCGATAACAGGAGGGACCCCATCCATCTTTAGCTTGGGCATGTATTCCTCAGGACTGACAAAAAATTGTCCAAAACTTGATGCAACCAATGAATCAAGATATCTAACTTCAGTAGATAGAGTATAGAGACCAGACTTTGTTGGGGCCCTTAAGAATATAGGTCTAGATGATTCTGATTCAGACTCAAGAAACGTGGTATATTGTCCTGACACATCTGTTCCTTGAATCATATAATTGACCACGACATCCATTTCTTTCATCCCCCTGTTGACCACAGTCATAAGTGCTATCACATCCTTACCCGGATAAGGAAAGGTCGTTATTATATCCACTGAGGCATCGAATGGCCCAAACTCACTATTTGGTTTCACATCGATAATCTTAGTATTGTACAATTTGAATTCATAAATATCCCAAACTTCAGCACGAATTTTAAGGGTTTCTAAGGTTTTCGGAACGAATTCTGTTGTACCCATCCAAGTCTCACCGGCTTCTATTTCGATATCAAAATTCTCTCCCAGTCTCACGATACCATTCTTCAAAACATAGAGTTTAACTTTGAACGAGCCGCCAACATCTCCAGTATTTCTAACCCCTATGGTTATTTCAGATTCTTTATCGATAATCGGAGTTTCAGGATGAATGTAGAGTCCTGTAACCTTGGCATTTGGCTCTGCAATTATTCCAGAATAGACCTGAGTTAATGATACAGTGATTAAAACAATCGATAAAATAAATACCAGTGGAATTTTCATAATAAATCCCATATAATTAATTTATGATTTGCTGTAAAATAAATTTAATAGTAGGATAGATCAATAAATTATTCCTCTAGAGCTTCCAAAAACCATTTCGGTATCTTGGCCAACTCTTTCTCGATATAATAACTCACTTTATTAACTCCTTTTTTTGGTCTGTAAACTTCAGCCCTCTCAGCAACATAATCCGCAATCATCCTTGGAATGTTTTTGTTGGTTATATCAGCTATCTTCATACCAGGGCAAATATTAGCCTCTATGACTAAAGGTTTGCCTTTAGGAGTCTCTATTACATCAATACCACATATTTCTGCTCCAATAGCTCTAGCAGATCTAACAGCAATTCTTCCTAACGTACTGTCAACCTTGTATGGGACACCTTTTCCACCAGAAGCAAGATTAGATCGTTTGCCGCCTTTTTTTGCTATTCTTTTCATCGATGCTACAACATTCTTCCCAACCACTATGATTCTTATATCCTCTCCAGGATTCCTAACATATTTTTCGATGAACAATGGTTGGTGCAACACATTCAGAGTATCGATTAATGAGAAAGCATTCTCTTCATCATCGGAAAACATTACTCCTTTCCCACCAGAACCACCTAACAGTTTCATGACGATTGGTGGTTTCAACTCTGAGACAACTCTCTTCGCACTCGGTGGGGACATAGTCAAATAAGTTTCTGGAACAGGAACTTTGGCTCGATTTAAAACTTCTAAAGTCAGATACTTATCATGAGATATTAGAATCGATTCCGGTTTCATCGGAACATAAACGCCGGATTCTACCAAGTATTTAGTTATCAAATAACCAAACGTGGATTTAGATGTGCCGATTCTAGGGACAACGGCATCAAAACCAGTTAAGTCAATCTCTCTGTAATAAATCGGAAACTTACTTTTCTTAACGCCGATTCTAATCCCTTCGGTTGGAACAAATAACACTGACGAGAATCTGTCAGACTCTTTCATGGCCTCAAATATCTTCATCGTTGACGGTGAACGTTTTTTGCTACCTATGACGCATGCTTTCATTCAAATCTCCTAATTTATGTGATTTATGTGATCTAGAGATATCTATAATAAAGTTTGAAAATATTGCATCCCTACCTATAAGTACTTTATACCTTCTAGAACTCCTATCCGAGACGTTTGCTTTAATATTCAGCTTTTTTCCCTTTATCTTCAATTTAATATCGACGAGTGGTCTGAGACTCTTACCATGAACGCTAAAAGTAGTAGTTTTTCCAACAGGATTAACACCAAGCCCTGAGATGATTTGTTTGTTAATGCTCGTTCTCTCAGATCCAGTGTCGAATTTAGCCATAACTTCGATTTCTTTTTTCGGGCCAATGATTTTTACTGGTTCGACCAGACCCACTATGATCTTTCTCATCAATAAGAATTCGGGAATAGTTTATTTAAAAATTATCAAAAAGTTAAATAATAATACTTAAACCCATATTTTAATTGGTTGTATGGCATCGAAGAAGATTCCTAGAGAGCATTTTGTAATCAACATCATAAAGGAAGTAATGAGAAGAAGAGGAGTTGTTCAATCTCAAGAGGATTTGTGTGCTATAGTTCTGGAAACGTTGAGAAAATACGATAAAACTTATGTGCTTTCTCCAAGAAGAACCAAAAACCTCGTTATAAAAATTCCTAATATCGAAATAAAGGCAAAGACTAAACGTATGCCAAGAATGACTAAACTTGAGAAATGTCCTGTATGTAATAAAAAATTCAATAAGATATATGGAAAGAACTTGTTGAACAAAAAAATCCATATTGGTTATGTTTGTGAAAGATGTGGTTATACAACTGATTTGGAAGCTTTTATGCCCATGAAATACGTATTTATTTTGAAAAACAAGAGAAAATAGATTAATGGAGGGGGGTTGAATGGGATTCTTCGAAGAATTCATGGACTTTATGAAGGAACAGAAGATAATTTCAGTGGCATTGGCATTCATTGTTGGTGTGGCAACAGCCGCACTGGTTCAAGCTTTAGTACAAGACATAATAACTCCGATGTACGGTCCTTATCTGGATTTTTTAAACCCTGAGACCGCAATTGAAATAGGGAAATCTAAATTCATGGTCGGACATTTCATAAGGGAAATAGTGAACTGGGTAGTTATTTTACTAGTGGTCTTCATAATAGGTAAGAAAATGGTCAAAAGCTAGTTAATTTTTTTCTTTTTATTTTTTTACCACCTCTATAAGGCAAATCAACCGATGGAATGTATTTTTATCTGGGAATCAATAGAAAAGTTTAATACTCCAAATCTAAAAAAACAGTCTATAGAAAGGTATAAATTGTTATCACTGGAAGATTAAAGTAACGGTAGATGGCTTGACAAGGGTTGTGGGTATAGTTTCCGGGAAAGGGGGTGTTGGTAAAACTACGTTCTCAGTTAATTTAGGTATTGCTCTAAATCGTCTTGGTAAAAAAACCTTACTCATCGATTGTAACATCACTACACCACATTTAGCCTATTATTTGGGGGCTGAAGACTATTTCATAACCTTAAACAATGTCTTCAGGGGGGAAGTTGACGAAAAATTCGCACCTTCGAGCCATAGCGGCGTAGCTTTCATCCCTGCTTCTGAAGAATTAAGAGATATCGTAAAAATTGATTTTGATAGATTAATAAAGCATGTTAATAAAATAGCGGGAAGCAGAGTTTTTGATTTCATTATACTCGATTCGGCTCCAGGCTTAGGTAAAGAAGGTACTTCAGTCTTAAGAGCAGCTGATGAAATATTGTTTGTGACTGATCCCACAATACCAAACATAACTGATATAGTGAGGTGTTATGAATACTTACATATGGTCAGGACTAAGAGGGTAAGCATAGTATTCAACAAGGTTAGAGAAAAACATTTTGAGTTACAGTTCAAGGACGCTGAACACTTTTTCGAAGCCCCTGTTCTTGGTGCGATCCCATTCGATGAATACATAATGGACAGCACCGCTCAAGGCATCCCATTCCTTAACTACATGCCTGATTCTCCCACTGCCAAGGATTTCATCAAAGTGGCAGCTAGCTTGGCAGGGATTCAATACAAAAAAAAATCTTCATCCAAAGTCAAAAATATTTTTGTAAAACTCAAGAAAAAAATTAGAGGATAATGATCATATTTTTAGAACATGCTTCTTCTCAGTCATGTAGAAAGATAATTATAAGTGTTTTACATATTTAGATTAGATAACAAGCCGAGATCGCATAATCTGGTAGTGCGCTAGCCTGGAAAGCTAGTGTCCTTCGGGACGTGTGGGTTCAAATCCCTCTCTCGGCGTAAAAATCAAAGAAGAATCTTGAATATCCTGTTGTGATTAATGACTTGACCACAAATTAAACATATCTTAGTCAAGGTTAAACCATGCGAAAAATCATACATCAAATGACTATTACAAGTCTTACAAACCATAGATGAACACCCAACAATAATTCCAACTTCGATATATTAACTGATTTCGAAAGAGTAATGTTGAGATGAAAACATTAAAATCATAAAATGAATTTCAAGAAATCGATGTTAAGACGTAACAGAATAAAGCTATTTTTTAACCCATCAAAAAATATTTTTATATATGGATTTTCATAAATTATATTCGATAACATGGTTTTACTTGAAGAGATATTCAAAGTGAACGTGATATTTCAAGATTTAGGAACTTTCACAGTATACAAACTCTTACCAGCTCTTCTAATCCTTCTAATAGGTTGGTTGATAGGGAAGATATTCGGAAAGATAGTAAGAAGCATCTTGAAAAAATTAAAGGCTGATAGGTATTTTAAATTCGGACGGGGTTTTGAAGTAAGCAATGTGTTCTCAGTGATAGCAACGTGGGCGATCTATCTTCTTTTCATAATATTGGCAGTTGATTTATTAGAAATAGACATTTTATCAACAATTCTACTCGATATTTTAAGATTCATCCCACTCCTAGTCGAAGGGATAATAATTATTTTAGTGGGTTATCTAGTTGCCAAGTATGTACAAGGACAGATAGTTGCGAGTAAAATGACTTATTCAGAGGTGATTGGGCAAGTAATATTCTTTTTCACTTTAATTATTGCGATAGACTTGTCTCTACATGCGATAGGCCTAGAACCTTTTGTCATCGACGGTATAATATTAATTTTAGTTGGCTCGATCGGTATAGGTGTCGCAATAGCTCTAGGTTTAGGACTTAAGGATACAGTAGCTAAGTTGGCTAAAAAATACATAAAGAAATAATAGTATTTTTCCCTCTGAGTAAAATTTATATTCCAGATTTTCGTATTATTTACTAATGACACAAAAAAAAGTGAAGATATCAAAAGATACTAAGGAAGTAGTTGATACTATAGCAAAGAAGGCTGATAGAGCTGAAAAGGCTGCAGAAAAAATCATGTTCGTCACTAAGATAAAACAATTCGGAATAGCCATTGGCGGGGCATTACTCTTCTTCGGTTTCCTATTCTTTGCATTAATGGGTTTAATCATGATGGGTCAATTTCCAACGATTATCCCTGGAGATTATAGAATACTCGCTAGTGTTTTATTAGCTTTACTGGCCTCTCTACACGTTTTAGGAGGAATCGCTTTAATTGTCGAATGAAAACATTGCTAACAAATTAAAAATACGCGTGAACACAACCTTTGGCTCGATCCAATTATTCGTGGGACTTATGTTCATCCTATCCGCATATCTATATGCTAACACTGCCTATTTAGCAGAGTTTTTACCATTAGAACCATTCAGAACTTTTATTCCATTCATCTTCGTAGTTTTTGGGTCCGTTCTTACTTTATCTGGGGTCTTTTTGATCGCCTTGGAATCTTAAACACGAATAGAATAGCCACTATAATACATATTGTTGATATTATAAGACAAGCATTGATTACAATTACTTTTGTTAAGGGTTTAACAGAAGGAAAACTTGTTAAAAATGAGTACCATAGACTGAATGATAAAAGCGATACTAATACGTTCATGCCAACAAACGCGATTCTAAATCTATCGACACCTAGAGTATGCAAACAATAAACGAAAAAACCGAGAACTAACCAAATGAAACCCACGAAAACAGCACTTTTCTCAAGAAATGGTAATAGAATCAATGGGAGCACGATTCCTAAAAACGTAAAGAATGTATAAGCCGGCACCTTGAAGGGTCTGGTTAAAAATCTTCTCTTTTCCCTCAATATGAGTAAGGATAAAGCAACCAACGAGAAAGCCAATATAAAACCAAAACCCGATACAAAAGCGACGAATTCAATCACTCTAGTTGCTATGAATAGAATTATCATGACGGCTGAGAACAACAATGCTACATGAGGAACTCTATGTTCCTCATGAATGTTTGAAAATATCTTTGGCATGTAACCGTCACGACTCAGAGCAAACAAATTTCTAGAAGCTGTGGATAAAGCTATGTTCAACGATGATGACGTAGCTAGAATTGCTCCTATTAACAATAGACTGAACACTGCAGGATTTCCTTTAACTAACTCGAATAGAGGTATATCAGATTTAATTAAAACGTCTAAAGGTAAAGAACCGATTGTGACATAAGTTATAAAAATATACAAGAAACTAACAATCACAATCGAAAGGATCAGAGCCCAAGCGACGTGTTTCGGATTTTCTACTTTTTCTGATACAGTTGTTATCGGTTCGAAACCCATGAAACAAACAAAAATCAATGCTGCTGCTATAAAAACTGGAGAAATTCCTCTTTCGAACAACGGTGTAATATAACTTGGTTCAATCTTTGTGAACCCAAAACCGATATACAAGATTAGGATTAATATCAATACTATCGTGATTATCGTCTGAAGTCTCATTGTCTTTCTCTTTACTTTCAAATTGTACGCAACGAACAACATGACTATAAAGGCACCGAACAAGTCTGGGAAAGAAATTGGTAGTATGTAGTTAATATATTCAACAAAACCTATGGCAGATAAAGCAGCAAAGACCATGCTACCAAACCATATCAACCAACCTATATAAAAAGCGATGATTCCACCAAGGGCTTCTTTAACAAATGTATAGCTTCCGCCGAATATCGGTATCGATGATCCCATTTCTGCATAATTGAAAGCGATGAATATGGATATTATGCTGGCGATTACGAATGAGATGATAAGACCAGAACCAGCAATGCTAGTACCCAAACCGAGGAGGACGAAGATACCTGCCCCGACAGTCGATCCTATACCTAACATCAATGTGTCGAGAAATTTAATTTTTTTTTCAACATGAGGTTTTTGTTCTTTGATATAAACCATTCTTAGGTCCCCGTTTCTTTCGCTTTACTCTCCAATCTGTCTATTATGTTGTTAATAACCGTGTTTTGACTCTCAACAACTGATTTGAGTTTTGATATCCTTTGTGCCAATTCTGTTATACTCTTTTGAATCCATTCATTTCCAGTTACCCGTACTGTTTGTACCCCACTTTTAGGAAGTCTAGCCAAATCCTCCTCCAGACTTTTCTTAAAATCTTTCAAGTCTTTTTCTGTGATGAATTTTGTCATTTTAACGCTAACTTCATCGAGCATTTTGGTGATTTCAATCGTCAACTCGTCTAATTTTTCAATTCTCTCTCTTTGGTTCTCGAGTTGACTAACTTTTTCATTCAATTCAGAAAATATGTTTTCAATTTTAGCAACCACTATATCAGCATAATTCTTAACTTCATTTATCCTCGAAATTTTTCTCTCCATTTCATAAGAGATGTCAACCAAGTTCTCGAAACTCTTTATTTTTTTCATCAATCTTCGGACATTCTTACTCTCTTCGGCTAGAGCTCTAAGAAGAGTTTGAATGGTTTCAATCCTGGCTTTGTTTTCGAGAATGTCTGTTTCAGTTTTCTCAAAGATTTTTTTCAATCTTTGTGGTCTTAAATCAGTAACAGTTTCTTTCACGATTTCAAACTCAGATCTTACTTTATCAGAACTTCTCTCCCGTTCCATCATCATTGTTCTTAATTCCCCTATTTCTTCAGCTAAATGTGTTAATCTTTCATTCATGTCATTTCTGGACCTGTCTAATACATCCATCTTCCCGTTTAACTTCTCTAATCTCAAGACAAGATCTGACATTTTCGCTTCTTCTTCTACTTCTTCAACTTTAGTCTTTTCATAAATCTCTTTAGCTGTTCTTCTTTTTGGTATACCTTTCTTTACACCATATCTCTTAATCAAATCTTCCTCCGAAGTCCGTTCCATTGGTTCAACTGTCTCTTCCCCTTCTTCTTTCTCTTCGGATATCTCCTGTTCTTTGGATTCTTTGGACTTCTCTTCTTTTGCTTGTTCGATTATCTCTGTTTCTTCAGTAGTAGGTTCCTTTTCTCTTTCTACTTCTCCTTCAGTAGATTTTGAATCATTTTTCTTTCGAATTAAATTCCAGATTTAAATCATCCTCCTAATACATGTTTTTTTAACGAGTCGATATATATCTTAGCCATCCTGAACCTTCCCTTCTTCAGTTTATCTTGAGCCAACTTGAACTCGGTTTTTAGATCAAAGACATCCTGCCCTGCCTTTTCCATGCTCCCGATTTTGGTTTCAATCTTAGCTAAGATATTTGCATATTCTTTATAAGTCTCAAGATCTCTGTCGGGAATCTTGTGTGGTTCGTGTAGAGTTGGCCTGAAAGCAACAAACCATGGTCTACCTTTATTATATCTTGGGTTCTGTATCATCCCTACACCGACTTCCAATCTTGTGACTCTTTTAGCATAATCCAGTCCATACTTCTTCTCGACTCTTCCTAGATCACCTAAAGATTTTGTGTGTAGTTGAATTTCAGTTAAAACATTACCCTTGATGGCTTCTTTAAAGTCTGATAAAACTTGTGAGGCCATTATCAATCCGATGCCCCATTTTCTGAATTCTCTACATGCCTTTTCTAAGGAAACATATCCGCCCTTACCACCATATTTCTCAAGCAAACGATGGACTTCATCGAATACTACAACCATCCTTAACTTTGTTGATTCTTCCCATCCATGAGCGAATATTGTATCGATTATATTCCTAACAGCGTCATCGTATTGGCCTGGTTTCAGTTTGTTCAACATGAAGACTGTTATTTCTCCAGGATTCATGTATTTGTCAAAGTTTATCTTGACATTTGGATCGGTTACCTCGTATATCATTCCCCTGTAAGGCTTGACATCTCTTTTATCTATACCGAACTCTTTATAGAACTTGAGCAAGTTAGGATCTTTACATGGCCTGACAAATCCAGACCATTGCGCAGTCGGATCAAAAACAACGACAGGTACTTTCTCTCTCAGTAGCTCCTCGACAAAAATCATAGCAGAAACTGATTTTCCCGAACCAGTAGCACCAGCAGTCAATACATGGGTCCTCAATTCCTTCATATTGAAGAAAGATTTTCTATTTGTTTCAGCAATTTTTCCTAACCATATTTTACCTATTGGAAGTTTATCGAAATCTAGTGGGAAAATATATCTTGCTTTCGAAAGTTTCCAAACTATGTAACGTTTTCTCACAAAATATACGACAATCGGTATGGTTATGATTACAATAATGATGAGCGCCTGATTTATACGGTCTGTTGTCCAGAAAGATTCTGTAATTTCAAAATCATCATATGAGGAAGCAGTTTTACTATCATATTTTACAGTAACATTAAACAAGTATCTACCTGCTGGTATACCTAATCCAGATAGAGGAATTCTTTTATCCAGTGTTTTCGATTGTGTGATTTCTAGTTCTTCATTATCTTCGTAGAAAACTTCTTGAGTCTCAGGGTTTACTATGGAATAAGTTAGGTTTAGATTCAACCTCTTATATAGACCTTGATTGTACAACATCACACGGAATCTAGCTGTTTCGTTTATACCTACAATTTTGTTCATGGATTGGACTATTATATCCAGAATAGTGGCTCCTTTTATCGAAACCGTCAGTGTGACTGGTAGGGTTATCGTTTTCCCATCTCCTATAACATAGATATCACCAGTATATGTCCCAGTATCGGTGTTGCTGGGTATAGTAACATATATTTTATTGATCTCTTCCTCGTTGGCATCAATTTCCATAGAATCTTTTTCAAAACTAATAAATTCAGCGATAGAACCAGTCACAGAAAATGATGCATTGATCGAATAATCAACATTGTTCGTAACCCATAGTGCAAAGATTTCTTCTGTCCCTGGATTTAGTTGAGGTTCGGTTAGATTGGTTCTCACACTGAACAATGTCTCTGGTGGGCCACAATCTTTTGGACAATTCTGCGAGTTTTCTCCTGATTCACAGATATCATTTCCACAAACAGTTCTTCTTTCGCCTCCGCCTCCTCCACCTCCGCCGCCGTCTCCGCCATCGTCTCCCGTAGGACATTCCCCACAATCATTTGGACAGTAATAAACTTCACCACAACTCTCACCCGCATGACAATAACCATCCCCGCATTCAGCAGCCTCGATAGCAGCATAAACAGATAGAGACGTTACGTTGAGGGAAACAGTATCGGAATCTAAATCAGGAATCCCAGCGGGATCATCCCAGCCCGAACAGGTTGTATTCAGATAAGACCAACTCGGACATCTAGATATTCTAATGGATGGTTCATATCCGATTGACTCTGCAGGAGAAGAATAGTCCATGGTAAGAGTTATTCTATCACTGACTAAAATAGAATTTATGTCAAAAGCAGCAAGTCTAGTTATATATCTTGCTGGTCTTATCCAGGTTACAGATATATTTGTGAAGTTCAATGGGTTCGTAATATTTGTGATCTCTGTCGTATTGAACTGTTGTTCTGCTGTGGCAGTTGTATTGAAATTGTAGAATAAAATCGTATGATTGAATATATCCACTTCTAAGTCATAAAGTCTCTTGTATACTGTAATATTATAGTAACCATATGAAGAATTGGTGTTGACCCGATGGATTAAAGAATTAGTGCCGTTCCTGTAAAAGTTCAACTGTGCTGTAACATTGGTATTTCCATTCCAGTTAGTTATATTTCCAGTCAGTATTAGCGGTAAATAAACTTCAAACCAACTTGAATCTTGGTTTTCATTGCCAGATGTATCGTTTGCAAATATTGTAAAATCATAATCTCCTAAGTCAGTGAAGTTCTCAGAATATGTCCAAGTCAAAGAAGAGATGTTTGTCATTAGATTCATAGAATTTGTTCCATTTGGGTGAGTGATTATAACCCATACTTTATCCACACCCCAAACATCCTCAACATCTGCTTCAATAATAACGTTTTCTCTGTATTGTTCAACTGAATTCGCATTGATTCTTGAGAATGTGGGAGGTAACCAGTCTTCTGGACCTTTAACTGTCACTGATATATTGTTTTCAGTAACAGAAGCATTGAAGTAAAGAGTTGAGTTATCTGAGATATTACATCTTATAGTATGATTACCTTCAGGAACTGTGGAGTTAGAGCTAATATTCCATTCAACTTTTGCATAACCAGAAGTATTCGTGGTGACTCTGTCAAGAAGATTATCGTTGTCCCAAAAACTAATTGGATAGTTATATTGCCCCCAACTAGATGTATTGCTAGTGACTTCGCATGCAATATCAACTATACCAGAAGATTCATTCCTCCAAAGAACATCATCTGCATCAGGATTTATGACTTCAACGTCAGCAAAACCAAATATGTAAACTGAAACGTTTTTCTCATTAGAATTATACAAATTCCCAGTAGCATTAGCGATAATAATTTGTGGATAACGAGGGGTACATGTCGGATCAAGATTCCAAGTAGTATTCATTCCCTGACTCACGACTCCTGATGGATTAGGACAGAGGTCAGGATGAACGAATGGATATAGACTATACCAAGAAACATTGTGGGAATAACTATCCTGAGTTAGACATTCATCCGTTACAGTTGAATTCAAAATTACAGTCTGTCTTTCATACAATACTAAATTGTCCACAGGAAGAATGATTGTTACGTTCAATGTTCCTTTCAAGATTACGTTTGTACTACTCTCATTGTTCGTTATTGTATAATAACCCGAACCACCTTCAGTCAATGTTACGTTGATTTGATGATTACCTAAAGGAGTGCTGCAATCAGTATTCCAGGTATGACTACAATAGCCTGTATTGTTTGTAGTTGAACTTGCTACTGGTAGATTGTCTATGTACCATGTACAATTATAACCACTCTCAGCGACATCATACCCATTTTCATCTACTAATTTGGCCGTTAGAATTGAACTTTCATTTCTAGTGAAATTTTGACCCATTATCGTTAAGTTGATGTTCAATTCACCGTAAATATTAACAGTGGCGTTTGTTGAGTTACTGTCGTTATAATATGAATCTTGGTAGACACCAGCCTTCCACCATTGTTGTTTTGCATCATAAGATTCATCAGGATCAAAAGTGAATTTACAAAATCCAGAAGAATTGGTTGTAATAGAATTTACAAAGACGAAATTGGTCTCATCTTCTGTAACCCATAAACTACAGTTCACTCCACCAGTAACATTTTCAGGCGGACTTAAATCTATATCTGTAACAACAACCGTAAAATCGGCAGAATCTGATCCTGTTCTGGTAACATTTGCACCATCTCCCTCAATTACTGTAATATATGTTCTATGTTTCAAGATGTCAAACTGTTTGACATCAGGTCCTCCTATCAAAACAGTAGTATTCTCATAAGGATGTAAAATCTCAGTTCCATTAAAATCTCGAAATTCATATGAGTAATAGTTCTTTCCGATCCATGAACTAGTTGAAGTTACATTGAAGATTAAAGTTTCGCTTTCACTCGTATTAGTTGTTGTATTCTGGGAAGCAACTTTTTCCCAAATATCAGAATTAACATGATAAACCCATAGATTAACTGTAACATTATCTCCTTCATAATCGGTCACATTAACAGAAAAACTAAAGTTATTACCCCAGATGTCAGATGGTGGTTGAACTACAAAATTATTTAGTTCGGGTAGAGAATTTATTGATCCATTGACTGTGTATACGGTGGTTGATGTGTGGGGTTGCTTTACTGTGAAAAAATCAGCAACATCGTTTCCATCAGAATCTGGTCCTTTACAGACAAAAAAATCATCTGTAATAATCGTTATCCTATAATAATTTGGACAATCTGACGAAGTAGTTAATTCATAATCATTGCCTTCCCAATAAACAAGCAATCCCTCGTTAGACCTAACTTCCGAACCAATAGTTATGTTTGCTGTGACGTTGTAGAAGATAGCTGGATTTGTCGATGTTTCATTCCATATTGTGTAATTCTTCAACCATTCTCCATTGGTCGTTACTGAATCATATTCTTTACCCCAAACAGGCATGTCTCCAGACATAGTATCATCCCAAAGAAGAGTGGGAGATGGTAAAGTTCCTATTCTATCGATGGTTAAAACATCTGTACCTAGATCACAGATATTTGCTGCTACCGAATATCGTTTACCAGCAAAGTCGCATACTGTTACGCTAGGATTTACCTCGACATATCTTATCTCTATATCATTAGGAGGATTGGCATAGTAAGATATGTTTATTGATTGATTACCAATGGTTTCATTAACAACTGTATTATTCGTTCTCGACCAAGCATTTACGGACTGGGAAGAAATTGCTTCTGATGCTGAGTAATTGTAAGTTATGTTTATGGATGTTACGTTTAAATCCCCGCCACTATCAGAATGGAAAACGAAAGGAACATCACAAACCTGTAAGGGGCAACCACTAAGATAACTTTCAATTTCTGAATTAATACTCGGGCCTGAAATGTTCACAGGCTCTCTTAATTTTGAGGATGAATGTTGCCAATCATTACTGCCATCTTCTCCAAGATCAAGATATACATTCGTTGGATAATACTCGAAATTCAAAATATAAACGTATGTGTCCCTTGAACCGGCTACAACCTCATTACCTGGGTCAGGAGTAATATCGCCAACATCAACGCCTTGAACGGTATTGTCTGTACCATATCTTAGAATCAATTCTCCATTAGAGTTCAATATATAAACCCTTCTGTCTTTAGATCCGATAACAACCTCATCCCCTTCATCAGCAGTAACATTACCAATCGCTACAGATACCACATGCCAGCCGGTTTCGTAATTCCATAATTCATTATTATCTGCATCTAACAGGTATACTCGATTATTATCTGTTGCTACTGCTATTTCTCTACCAGGAATGGATGTATTTACATCACCAATAGCCACATCGAATATATTAGCAGCATCCCCAAAATAACGGCCCCAGATAAGATTACCAGATGAGTTTATTAAATAAACTGAATGATTACTATCTCCAGCTACAACCTCATTTCCTCCAATGATAGAATTTACATCTCCAATGGCAACACAATGTACATTACCAGTAGTAGAATAAGACCATATCTCATTGAGTTCATTATCCAATAAATAAACTTTTTCATCTTGATAGGCAGCTGCTATTTCATTGTACTCATCAACAGTTACATTCCCGATAGCCACATCATTAAAAACATTTGTCCTTGTATACTTCTGTATTTCAGAGCCATCGGATGCCCTAAGTATGTAAATATTATAATCATCTGTTGCAGCTGCTATTTCATTACCTGTGACAGATGAATTGATCTCCCCTATTGCCACACCATTGACACCCTTATTTTCAAGGATATTGTCCGGCCACAAATTATCGCCAGTAGAATTCAGTAAATCAATACCATTATATGTACCAACTGCTATTTCATTCTCAGGTGTTGAAGTAATCGCGTTTCCGATTGCTATACTATAAACTTCCTCTGTTGCAAAGGCTTGAGTTGGAGTGCTCTCACCTTTTAAAGTAATGTTTGAATATAAAATCGTAGAATTTTTAGGAATACTAACCCAGATTGTTTTATTTTCATTGCTAGTGTATTGTAATATTTGATAACTAGTACTATCATTGAATTGAGTTTCCTCAAACATGAAAATTGGGTTTGCTGGATCTAAAATGAAACTCAATTGATTCGCTGAATAACCCAGACTAAAGAATACAGCTAACATTAAGAAAATCACGGTAATTACGAAGAGGTTAATTTTTTCAGGATGGAACTTCATAATCCACCTCTTCAAATTCTTTATTAAACTTTGCCAGAATACTCCTCAAGTAATGTAGAGTTGCAGAACCAACTCTTCTCCTGTAAATAATCCCAGAACCCTTCAACTCAAAAATATACTTTATGATGGTTTGTCTGCTGACACCTATCTTGTCTGACAAGGCCTGAAGCGTTAATCCCTCTGGATGAGTTTCTAAAATTTTGATTATCTCTTGCTTTACATTTTTTCCATTAATAATAATCACTAGTGATAACTACTAATGATAATAATTATCGTATACGAGAATTTAAAACTTACGTTTCTGGATTTATCCTCTTCCTCACTTCTTCCAGGATCCTAGACCTTTGTCTTCTTCTTTTATACCTGTAATAAAACACTGAGAATATTACTATTAACACTATTATTATCACTATACCAGGCCAAAAGATTAGACCAACCATTATGAACTTTCTTATCTTTTCTATTGGGTCACATACCTCCTCATAGTTCTTTTCTTCAAGGTATGCTTGAGCCCGAATAAACTGTTCCTCTGGTTCATAGAAGGGTGGTATTATTATCTTTGATGTGTTAGATGCCAACAATTCCATTTCTACGCTTATATCAACCCTTGCAATCACTTTCTGCTCTAATGGTATGGCATATTCAAACCAATTTATTGCTTGAGCATAATTCTTTTTTTCATATTCTTCCAAACCTCTCCCAAAAGCAAGCTGAGCATCCTCATGCATAATCTTCATAAAAGTAACATCCAAACAGTCCTCGACTAAGAGGGATTGAGTTGCCTCTTTCAAGAGTTTTTGATATTCAATCAACATTAAATTCGCTATTTCTTCTATATTTGCACCGATGACCAGAGTCAAGTTTTCACTGTTGCTTTCTATGCTATCAGTAGCTTTCACTTTCAATCGATAAATCCCTGTTTTGGTATAACTGGGTACGTTTATCATAACCAAATATCCTTGTATTCTTTTTTCGGGAATAGTCATGATCGATGGGATGGTTTCAATCCAATCTGATGAAATACCTTCGATTGAGATCTTAACATCTTTAACTGCTGTGTTACCTGTGTTTTCTACTGTTGCTACAAAACTTGTTCTGTTTCCGGTTGTAACTGAAATTAAGTTAGTTGAAAGATTCAGTATTAATTGTTTTTTGGTTGGTGGGCCACCCGATGGAACCCATCCGTCACCTCCATCTCCGTCTTCTTCTTCAGGTGGTTCCGGACAAGGAATTACTTTAAAAGTATCAGATGACTCTGTCCAATTCCCATCAGATTGTAGAATTGCTAGGAATGTATGATAATCTAATTCAGCATCAGAAGGAACTTTTAGTATTGGTATCCTGATCGTACTATTAAAAGTATCATTCAATGTTAAGGAATCATCTTTAGTTTCAGCTAAAACTGATCCATTGTACAAAATCTGATAGGTCATGTTTATATCGGCCTGGCCTGAGAAAAGTTTAGTTATGTTAACTCTTGCGTAAATATCACTTCCTTGACAAACCTCTTTTTTGTCTGGAGGTACAGTTGTTTTGAGGTGGAAGTTTACTGGGGCTACTATAATTGTTAAGTTGACGTCGCGTTGTTCACCATCTGCGTTGGCATAAATCCATCCATAGTATGTTCCATAATCAGTGCCATTTGGTACGGTTACTGTGATGTTTGTGGAATTTATTTCACCAGTAGGCAACATAAGTATTTCTTCTGGGTTGAATGAAGTCCAGTTTCCTGGAGCATCAGAAGATGTATTCATCTTAACTGTCGTGTTATCGCATGCATACCTTAACCACATATCCAACGTATAGTTTATTGAGTGACCTGGTGCTATCGTTAATAGAATCTCATATACGGATAATCTAGGAGTTTCTCCAGGTAAACCAATGTCCTTATATATCCAGAAATCACAGCTTGCAATCGTAAAATTCTCGTCATAACTATAGTTGCTGAGTATGCTGTAGAGATCTATCTGATCTTCTTCTCTGATTGTATAAGATGTGTTCTTATAAACAGTTTCTCCAGTCGAGACATTTACGTCGGTCCAATTAGTTTGGTTGATTATGACTGGGGTCGAATTCAAGATTCTTGTAAATAGGTTGCCGGAAGCATTGAATACCCCAAGATTTTCCAGTTCGTTCGATATGTTAATCGTTTCTCCGAGACAGTAAGCATTTGGTTGGGTAGGGCAGGGCTGATCGTTTACGAATATGCTTAAGTTCACAAAAGCAGGTGGTGATATGGTTAGTCTTGTTCCGATGGTCAAAGATTCTTCAACAATAGTTAAAGCTTCTCCTACAACAAAAAATTTTTGGATATTACTTGAAAGAAGAACTGTTAAGAAGAGTAGAAATGAGGTTAAGAAAATTATCTTATTATTTAATCTTCCCTTTTTTACCGAGCCAATAGCCAACACCGATCACTAGTACTACTATAATAATTATTGATAACACTGCTGAAGTAGATATTGTTGGCGTGGGTTGTTCTTCTTCAGGTATTTTTGGGACTTCTCTTTGTTCTACTTTTTCTACTACGCTTACTTGGAATAGCACAGTCATAGATTGTTTTATAACTGAACCAGTAGACCCTTCCATCTCGACTATGGGTTCACAGGTTGTTTGTAGGGTACCTGCGTAACTTTTTACGGGTGCGTCTCCTGGAACAGAAATGGTGCCACGGACCACTTTCTGTCCACCAGGTTCTACCACGACCTTTTCGTCATCAAAGGTCACAACCAGAGGATCAAGATCAGTGACGGAATAAGTACAAGATAATTTGGAACTAGAACCAACTCCGAATATGTTGAATAGGAACCTGCCCTCATCATTTCTTAGTAACTTAAAATCGACTGGCATCGGTTGACCGAGACCGATAGAACTTACAGCCTTAAAGCTGAATAATGAGGCTAGTGCTATGAAAAAAACAATTTTATATATCATTTTAATTCTCATTAAAATCCACTCCCACATACAGTTGATGGGTCACACCAATTAGATGATATAGTGATTGTGTTGTTGTAGTCACCAGATGTTTTTCCTGTGGTGATATAAATATGATACCATTGCGTGTAACTTGCTAGATTTCCTCCGCCGGGTGTTTCATCATCCGAACAAGCGAGGTTCCCACATCTTCGCATTCCATTTGTCGGAAACCACCAAACACTAGTAGGCGGAACAGCATCGAACCATCCACAACTATTCGCCCGATTTGTATCGTTATCTATACAGAAGAATTCGTTAGAGTTATCTATGATTATATCTGTCTGGGGAGTACAAGTTGGACAAGTGAAATTACTACTTTGCCATGAGGTATTAACCCTAACATTACCAGTATTTCTCGTAGTGTTTGCACCTACATTATCAGTCCAAGAACCCAGATTCACAGCACCTAAATAAATAGAGTCTCCACTCGGATAGGGGTATACGAGTGAAGGTGTCATAACATTAAACCAACCTTTTGTGATGCTACTCCAACTATTATTCTGGGGGTCTCTTGCACTCACATTGATGTACCAGAGCCCATATTTCTTCCAATATTCTAGTGCGGTATAATCTGCAGTATAGTTGCAGTAGTTACCGTTTTGGGAATCAAAACTCGCGGTCAGGGAAGCACCATCATGTTCAGCAGAATCACAAGGAGGCGCATTGGATGTGTTCCTACACACATAAAAATTTACATTATAACCACTCCCACTTCCACAATCCCCGTTCAAATCATAAATTTGGGCCTTTATATTAAGAGTTACAGTCCCATCAGGATTTGATTGTTTTTGACAACTGCCGTACGAAGGTGGATCAGGACATGCCTCCCATTCCCCAGTCGATGAGCTTAGTACGTATATACTTTGAGCTATTGGTCCACTGTCGCCTATGCTCAAACGACCATATCTAACTGCTAAACTAATACTACTTACAGCTTCTCTAACGTCGGGTATAAGTAAAGAAATTCCTACAGCAATTGCGATTACGATTAAAAAAACCAAAAGTTTGTTCGGAGTACTCATTGATATATTATATAACTTTTCTCATTTAAATCTATTATTAATCGATTTTTCTCCCTTTTTTGTGATTATCTTTTAATCCTGACTTATGCTTGAACTTTAACCATATTGGCAAAACAATGGCAATTCCAATAAAAATCCACACTAAAAAATATTCCCAATATGGTGTTTCAACTTCTTCTGACTCTATAACTTTCACTAAAAAGGGAATTTCAGTCGTTTGGGCTATTAAAGAAACTCCTACAGATACTATATCCGGTTTGCAATTGACTATGAGGTTTCCTTCATACTCTTTTGTAGGAGCATTAACGGGAACTTCTAAGGTTCCAAAGACATCCAAAATATTTCCAGTTTTAACTAAAGCTTCTTCTTTGTCGAATCCAACTTTTATAGGCTTCAAACCACTGATCGAATAAGTACAAATTTGATCCTCCTTCGAAGATATGGCCTGTATCTCGAATTTAAACGGAATGGTATCTCCTCTTTTTAGAGTCAAATCAGATGGCATGGGTTGAGTTACAGCCAAAGCGTGAACTTCTTGAAAACTGAAGAAGAATAGTAAAACGATAGTCAAAATTTTTATGTATTTCAAGATTTCACCCTCTTTATCCCTATAGTGTTATTGTAAAACTGGGCCTTAAAACCTATTGGGATGTAATCCCTGAAATAAAGGTATTTTTCTGTGGTAGGAGTCAAAAAAGAAAATACTAAGGAATAATCATAAGTTAAATCAATAAAACCTCCTACCTCACTTTCGTTGTAGCTGATGTTCTCAACACCGATTATTTCACTCGGATCAGTTTCACCTATAAAATCAGTTCCATTTATAGAAACATCGAGTTCAACGTTCCCAATGTTCTTCATACTCAAAGGATAAGCGCTAGTTGAATTTACTGTTTCTCCTGGGAAACCAGTGAAGTTGACAGTTGAGACGTTAATATAGAGGGAATATAATTCAGTGTAAGTGAAACTCGTTGATGTAAAATTGCTTACTACTCCAGAATTGTAAGTGGCGTTTATTTCTTCTGGTGATAATGCTCTGTTCCAGATGCGGACATCATCAAATGTACCGTTGAAATAAAAGGCATAACCATCTGAATTACCTAAGAATAATCTGTAGATACTGGATGCTGGTCCTCCTTGGGTTGTTCCTGTAACCTTCTCGATACCGTTTATGTATATACGTGTGTTACTGTCAGATTCTCTAATTCCAACAATGTGATACCATTCATTTTCATTAAAGGTTGTAGTATATTCTTGATGTGTAGCTCCAGTACGTAATACCCATGATAATTGACCATCTTGCCAATCGTATATAAACCAATAAGCATTCCTTTTTGTAAGTATATCTGTTCTTCCCAAAGAAGAATCCATGTTCTCATTGGGTTTCATCCAGAATGAAACCGTTAACTCGGTTGGAAAATTCAAACTAGAATCGTTACCACAATTGACATAATCACCCGCTCCATCAAGGTCTAAAGCCTTACCGAACTTACCTGTGACCCATTGTGGATCTCCATTTATTGTTCCATCGTTACCATAATTAGAACTATCATCAGTGTTTTCTTCTAACTTCCAATAACCAACTGTATTTTCATCTATAACCAAGCCGTTTAAATCAACGCTAACATTCCAGTCTCCAGGATTCCTCCAGTATTCCATGTTCCACGTTCTATTACACACTGTCCGTGAACCTACTTTCCGAATAGAACCAAAGAAAGGTCCTATGGAAGGGTTTGAATAACTATCCGTAGAATTGAATACTCTTATCAAGCAAGATGTGACAGTAGTTGAATTTTGGATTATTACTGTGACGTTCATTTGGCGGTTGTCTCCTTCTATGGGGGATACGTCGAAGGGGTCTGGCGTAACCCAATGGGTTGTGTTCCAATAAGAAAGTTCTATAGAATCAACTATCAGATAATATGGTTTACAATCGTTGTCATTGTTATCACAAAACTGTCCAGATTCACAATCAGTGTTATCACTACAATCATACCAAATATTATTTAAACAATAATCCGTATCCGCGTCTGAATCAACACTCGAATATGAGCCCCCAGACGCATAACAATTATTTGAATGCACGCAGTCACTGTTAGGATTACAGCAAGCATCTGTAGAGGCTGGCGAACCATCTATAGAATCATCATAAGTTGAATCTATTTTATACTCACCAGTATCATCCCCACAACAATTTGAAACATCCCCTCCAATATTCCATCTCCCAGAGCCAACACAATTATCACAGGCATCCTGGATTAAATCATTGTCTTGTGTTGTATAATCTTGGAAACAAACACAAGATGATGTACAATCCTCAATGGTTGATATGTCCCAGAGATTATCACCGTTGTAATCCCTCCATGTACTTGCATCGATACAGCTATCAGTAGCATCACAGTCTGGCGAATTTAAGTAACAGTCATGAGTAGATAAACAACAAGTACTCCCTTGACAATAACCATCCTGATAATATCCTCCCGCGAGTGAATCAGGATCACATTCTTGATCATCTATGGTTTTATCACAGTCATTCCAATAATCACCGTTATAAAGACTTGCTTCTTCCTTATCACACTCCCATCCACCATCTATTCTAGTGCATATGCCATCGGAATCATATTTGTTTGTACTGTTACTACATCTTTGTCCATCATAAGTATCAGAACAAGCTGACCTACAATAACCTTCTACACAAAGACCAGAAAAACAATCATACCCAGAATTACAATCAAAACCATCGAGTACATTAGGTTTAAACTTCATTATCCTCCATTGGTCGTTTACTGGTGTCACATTCTGGTCGTATCCTACTACGATGATGTTATTATTGGAATCTACTGCAACACTTTCAGCACTATCATAGTTAGGACATAAATTTTTAGTGTAATTCCATATCTGATGGCCAGTGGAGTTGAGTTTCATTATCCTCCATTGATAATCACCAGGTTCGTTGTCACGTCCCACAACTATGATATGATCGTTATTATCTACAGCTACATCATAAGCATAACTTACACCAGCGCTGGTAGGATGTGTTTTATTCCAGATTAGATTACTATTTTTATCCAGTTTAACTATCTTCCATTGATAGCTGCCTGGTTCGATGTCGTATCCTACTACTATGATGTTGTCGCTGGAGTCAGTTGCAACTCCATAAGCCCTATCAGTACCAGTTATGTCACGAGTGTAGTTCCATATAGAATCACCAGAGGGGTTGAGTTTCATCGTCATCCAGTCAGTTGTCGCATTTCGATAGTATCCTACTACGATGATGTTGTTTTCAGAATCTATTGCGACATCATATACTCTGTCGTGAGAAGTAGGATGTAAATTAAATTTTTTATTCCAGACTAAGTCCTTATTCTGGTCGAATTTAATTACTCTCCATTGGTCGTTACCAGGGTCTCTATCAAACCCAGCAACTGTTATGTTATTGTCAGAATCTATTGCAACAGCATAGGCCATATCAGTAGAACTACTGACATTAATGGCATTATCCCAGATTAAGGTATTATACTTGTCTAACTCCATTATCCTCCACTGATGGGCGAGAGAATCTGTCGTGTTCTGGTCGTATCCTACTACGATGATGTTATCATTGGAATAATTGGTAATACCAAGAGCTCTATCATCACTAGTGCTTATGCTACGAGTGTAATTCCATACGGAATTACCAGACGAATCGAGTTTCATCATCATCCAATCTTCCCCATTAGTAGCATTCCAATAGTATCCTACTACGATGATGTTGTTTTCAGAATCGATTGCGACATCATAAGCTATATCAGATGAAAGGCTTGGGTCGATAGTGTAGTTCCATACATGGTTACCAGATGAGTTGAGTTTCATTATCATCCAACCATCTGCACTAACTGACGAATTATAATAATATCCTACTACAGTGATGTTATTGTCAGAATCTATTGCAACACCTCGAGCTCTATCATCGTTAGAACTTATACCACGAGTGTAGTTCCATACATGGTTGCCGAATGGGCCAAGTTTCATTATCATCAAATCCCGGCCACTAGTCGCATTCCAATAGTATCCTACTACGATGATGTTGTTTTCAGAATCTACTGCAACATCAAACGCCTCGTCATCACTGGTGCTTATTTCAAACGGCTTATCCCAGAGTAAGTTCTTGTCTTTATCCAGTTTAATTACTCTCCATTGAAGATTGCCTGGTTCCTGGTCATGTCCTACGACTGTGATGTTGTTGTCGGAGTCTACTGCGACACCATAAGCTCTATCAACTCCATTGCTTATATCGCGGGTATAGTTCCAGATAGAAGTGCCAGATGAGTCGAGTTTCATTATCATCCAATCTCGTTCACTAGTTGCATTTCGATAGTATCCTACTACTATGATGTTGTTTTCGGAATCTACTGCAACATCATGAGCTCTGTCATGATAATTAGGGTTGAAGTCAAATTTTTTATTCCAGACTAAGTCCTTGTTCTGGTCGAATTTCATTATTCTCCATTGGTCGTTACCAGGGTCTCTATCATACCCAGCAACTATTATGTTATTGTCAGAATCTATCGCAACACCATCGGCAATATCAGTAGAACTACTGACATTAAGATTATAATCCCATTCAATAATCATTTCACCCGTTCCTCTGACAGAAGCGAGTAAGGAGTATGTGAATAGGATAAACGATACGAGAGCCAAAAATTTCTTTAACATCTTCTCTCTTAATATTTTTTATTTTTCAATTAATATACCAATATCAATCGAAAATTATATCCGAGAAAACTTTTAGACATGGCGTTCCTAAAACCAGTTACCCAATCCGAGTATTCCCATGATCAATTGTGCTATGTCATTTATGTCCAACTTAATCATATGATAAGGAGGTCCTGCCCACATCCGATTATATCCTTCAATCTCGAACAAGAACTCACCTTCTGTTTCAGGAGCAAGGAACTTCAATTCAATCTTGTCAAAGACTTTAGTATCAGTCCTTATGTCATCACTCGCCTTAAGGATGGAAGTAACATCCCCATACTTAGAATGAACAGCTGATATCAGTTCAGCTTCTTTGCCGTCAACGAACAACTTGACACTATCGATGTAAGAATGTTCTGGTAGAGTTGTTTCTTTCAGTAGTAAGGAATAAATTCCATCTTCAGCAACTGGCTTTGTATTCAACATTATTTTATCTACGACATCACCTTCAGAATGAATCCTAGACTTTCTTTCTTTAACATAGTCTTTGCCATCATAAACGAATAAGGTTGGACATCCTCCTCCACCACTAGAACCTGTACACGTGCCAGTAGTACGAGAGCAATATGTTCCACTACAACACTGAAGATGGTCACTGCAATGACCTCCGCTTGAAATACATCCAACACATTCTCCATTAGAGCAATAATAAGTACCGATACTGCAGGCGTGGGTTTCAAGATTCCGAGTTGTATTATTACAAAACCATTCATTTAGATATCTGTAATCTTGACATGCATCTGTATAATCAGGACCACCGTATTCAAAACCAGCATAAATTCCAGATACGGTTCCTCTTAAATAATAATTTCTCCCATCTGGATAGATAGGAGTTATATCTGTATCATCACAGGAATTGGGTTGATACCCTGCTAATACACACTGCACCTCTATTCTAAAACCATCTGGTCCACTTATTCTATGGGCCAAGACCGAGTAGTTGTCGAGTTCTTCAACCTGATCCAGTATAAGTTCTACGCCTTCAGCCGCACAGTTACTGCGTGCAGCAGTTTCATTCGGACACTCTTTTGGTAGTTGATTATTAAATATGCATAATTCATACTCTCCTCCATTTTCGTCGTATATCCGCATCTTCGCTTTGGCTGATCCCTCTTCTTGTTGAGCACATTGAGGCCAAAGCCATATATACTCAGACGCAGACGGAGGTGGATTAAAGGTGTTAGTTCCGCCCCATAACATACACGTCGACCCAACGAAATCGCTACCAATACCTGAATAGCAGAAATTACAGCGTTCACACTTGCAACTAGCATCAAGACATACACAATCTCCCTCTTCTTCAGGATCGCATCCAGTCCAACTACAGTCTGAAGGTTCATCACACACACGGTCTTCAGGATCTGAAGGACATGTTCTTACTTCTCCTTCGATTACAGGATTATAGTCAGCAGCAGAAGGATCAGAACAGTTATGGTAATCATAACTGCATGTATTAGCAGTACAAGTATCTAAAGCCTGACAAGAGTTAGGTACATCATACGTCCAATCCCAAGTGTATGGATTAGTATCCGAGATTTGAGTACAAGAGTCCGCGTCACAGGCTGTGTCAGGACAATCAATGCTCTGAGTGCTATTATAAGCTCTATCATCATTCGAACCACAACTGCAACAAACCCCACAGTCTTCGAACTGACAAGCAGCTCCTGCAATGTCTTCTTCTACTTCAAGACCAGTACAATAACCGGTATCACAGGTGTTTCTGCTTCGTGTTGAATTACATATATTTCCATTAACACAGTTCTCTGTCCAACCATCACAACCCACACTTTGATTATACGGAGAATAACCCCAATCTCCTGGGGCTTTACACTCTTCTATTCTACACTCATCATGATAACCTGTTCCACTCATTCCATCGTTATCACAAATGCCCAGACAACATAATGCTGGTTCAGCGCCTCCACAAACCGTTCCGTTAGCTAAGGATGGGAAATAACATTGATTTATTGTTGTATTACACAAATCATCAGTACACGGATTTACATCTTTTCCAGTACAATCGGCATCAACATAACATTCTCCACAATCTAATGGATAATCGCCTGGGCTAGATGTTTCACCACAGTTACAGGCCCCATCCGGATAGCTGGCACAATTACCACAGTAATCAGTATCAGTACAACCAAAATCGCAAGCATCTCCCCAAGTGAACGCATCATCTACACAACTACACGCCGGGTCACAAGTACCAAAACTGTCCCTGGTACCATATTTTCTATTAACAGTATCACATTCCCAGGTTGATTGAGAACAGTCTGTTTCCTCGTCGCAAGGAGCTCCACAACTAAAAGCATTAACCCCATCGCCAGGATCATCATCAGTACAGTTTTGCATTATCGGGGCACATGAATATGCAACACAAACGCCAGCTCCATCACAAGTATCCTGTCCATCCAAGGGATTGAGTTTTCTTATGTATGGATTACCATATATGTCGCATTCACATTTATTCAGACCTCCATTACATAGCTCGCCAGCACATACTCTTTCTATACCACATTCAGTTCCTACAGGATCATTCTGACAAGTCCAATCCCAGACCGCGTATACATTACATTCTGGGTGTTTACATTCTGGGCAATCCACACCGCCTTGCTCCGGAGGAAGAGTAGAGGGACATTCAGGATCTAGACAATCAACCAATCCATCATAATCATCATCTTTATCATTATTACAGATTTCAACGGTTTTGAACTTCGCGACTCTCCATTGTTTATCTTCATCCCATCCGACAGGATAATCATCAGACCCTACGACTGTTATGTTATCTCCCTCGAGTATAGCAACCTCATGGGGTCTTTCACTACTGTACCCGATGGTTGGGTCCACAAAACCTTCCCAGAGTTCGCCGCCCAAAGGATCGAATTTCATTACCCTCCATCTCATGTAGTCGATGCCATCTGCTTGGTCAAATCCTACTACTATGATATTGTTTCTGGAATCTACTGCTACACCATAAGGTCTATCACTCCTAAGACTCCAGTCATCAGCCCATCGCCAGCTTCCAACACCCTCAGTACAGTCAGAATTAAACTTTATCATCCTCCATCTAAAGTCATAAGGTTCCTGTGTAACCTCCTGTTGTGATTCGTATCCTACGACTATTATCCTGTTGTCTAAATCCACGGCCACATCATGAGGAGCATCAGTCCTAGCACTCAGTGGAATAGTTAAATTACAAGAAGGATTGATACTACCATCAGTAGAAGACAACTTCTTTAATGCCCAGTCATAATATCCTGTCTGTGGGTCATAAACGCTTCCGACTACCACGATATCACCAGAATGCATCGTGACAGCAGAGGCCCTATCATGCCTTGAGCTTAACTCGTATGGTTCATTCCAAACCACGCCACCGGCTGAATTGTATTTTATTACCCTCCATTGAGCGTTAATATTTCCTCGCGCTTTATCGTATCCTACGACTATGATACTATTATCAGATTTATCTACAACAACATCAACAGGTTGATCGTCCAGAATAGAAAATTTTTGGGTATCCTGCCAGAGTATGGTGGTGAGAGTAGGATCGAATTTCATTACCCTCCACTGATAGTCATTACGTATATCAGGATTATCATTTGGAACCCATTCTGTACCAACAACTATGATGTTACCGGTAGAGTCAACATCAACAGCTACAGGTGTATCTAGACGTATAGAGAAGTCACCATTCCACTCGTAGAGAAAAGTACCGGCAGAGTCGAGCTTCATTACCTTCCATTTGCAGCCGATGGTACTAGTACGCTCTGTCCCGACCACTATGATATTATTGTTGGAATCAACCGCAACATCATTAGGAATATCTTCTCCAGATACAGAAAGTTGATATGTGTAATTCCAAGCAAGCGTCATCGAACCCACATCAGGAACTGAAGGTGCAGTAATGACGACAGGAGTGGTCTTGACTTTCTTGGCAGTACTTGGTCCAACCATAAAAGCGAATAAGAAGTATGTGAATAGGATGAGTAGAGCGAAAATTAAAAGTTTTTTTACCATCTTCTCCTTTAATATTTTCATTTCCCGCTTAATATATTTTTCTCTGACCATGGATTATACTAAAAAATCCTTTTGAAATCATTTTTTAGCAAAAAACTTCAAAACAGCAAATACTACTACAATTATTGCCAATACTGCTATGATAACTATTGGTATGAGTTGGTATATGTCCAACTTAACCATATGATAAGGAGCTCCTGCCCACATCCGATTGTATCCTTCAATCTCGAACAAGAACTCACCTTCTATTTCAGGAGC